>VFSW01000537.1_pt1 | contig 56126 bp, 59 predicted proteins | sample 5358111 | NCBI WGS metagenome assembly VFSW01 (sample SAMN11554181, study PRJNA540505) | mine drainage metagenome | isolation source: sediment from site ElyBrook_90M | place: USA: Ely Copper Mine, Vershire, VT | collected 2017
ATGAAGCACGAAACTCTCGCCATAGCCGTCTAGGCTTGGCGGGAGCAGTTCATAGGCATTATCTTACGGAATCATGTCGGATTTTTCCTGACACAACAAACCCTCCCATTGACGGGGACGGTTTGTCAGAACAAAGGAGTTCCGTTGTTCTGATGCCAGCGCAGAACACTCTCCCAGACTTCATCCGCATTTTCAGCATACCAATAAAGATCCATATCTTCTGCATCGATATGCCCCTGTTCCAGCATATATTCGGCATCAAAAACACGGCGCCAGTAGGCCTCTCCCACCAACACGACGGGCATAGGCGACACTTTTCTGGTCTGAATCAGAGTCAATGCCCCGAACAGTTCATCCAAAGTGCCAAACCCTCCTGGCAAAGCAACGATGGCCACAGCCCGTTTCATGAAATGCAGTTTGCGCATGGAAAAATAATGAAACTGGAAGCACAAACCCGGCGTAATGTAGGGATTGGGATATTGCTCCCGAGGCAAAGTAATATTCAATCCTACCGTAGGTGCACCTACGTCATAGGCACCACGATTGGCGGATTCCATGGCCCCTGGCCCCCCGCCCGTCATCACCACCAGGGGAGAAACCGGGTTCGCTCCTGACGCGGCTCCCACTCTGTGGCCCAATTCCCTCCCCACCTGATAGTAGCGCGACAATTCCATCCGATTTTCTGCCAAGCGCAGCATGCGCTCGAGATCGTGATTCGCTGCGCCAGCCTGAGCAACACGTTGACGAATATCGGCCAATTCCTGCTGAGCCACCTTGGGCTCACGCAAACGCGTACTGCCAAAAACCACCACACACCGCTCAATGCCCTGCTGCGCCATGCCCTGTTCAGCTTTCATATAGTCCAGCTGAAGACGTACTCCACGGGCGGGTCCTGACTGAAGGAAATCCGCATCGATATCAGGTTCACGATAAGAGGGGTGATCGACGATGGTACGCAAACGTTCCATCAACTGAAGATCTGCTGGATCCTGTTTAGGATGGGACCATGGCAGCGGTTCATTACGACACAGAGGATCGGGAGGATAAGGAATATGTGGATAACGCCTTTTCATTCTGGATTTTCTCCGTCAGCGGTGTAGCCCGAAATCTCCTGACTGCGCCAATTCTGCGGCACGAACCACGGCGCGAGCCTTGTTGACCGTTTCCTGCCACTCCGTTTCCGGCACCGAATCTGCGACGATCCCTCCCCCAGACTGCACCCACAGTTCCCCTCTGGCCACGACGGCGGTGCGAATGGCGATCGCCATATCCATGGCGCCATCAAAACCCAGGTAACCCACAGCCCCCCCGTAAATACCGCGCCGTGTGACCTCGAGTTCATCGATAATTTCCATGGCGCGAACCTTGGGAGCCCCGGACAAGGTACCCGCAGGAAATGTGGCGCGAAGAACATCCAATGCCCGCATTCCGGGACGAAGTTTACCCACCACATTAGAAACCAGATGCATGACATGGGAGTAGCGTTCGATGTTCATCTTCTCGGTCACACACACCGAACCGATACTGGCAATGCGTCCCACATCGTTGCGCCCCAAGTCCATCAGCATGACGTGTTCGGCAATTTCTTTGGGATCCTGCAATAATTCCTGGGCCAACAGGTCATCTTCTTCCGCCGTTTTTCCACGGTGCCGGGTCCCGGCAATGGGACGAACCGTGACTTCCTCATCCTCGAGACGCACCAGAATTTCTGGCGAAGCCCCCACGACATGAAAATCATCAAAATCATAGTAAAACAGGTAAGGCGAAGGGTTGAGACGACGCAAGGCACGATAGAGCGACAGTGGAGATGCCCGAAAGGGTTGGTGCATGCGTCGGCTCAACACCACCTGCATGATATCGCCCGCTTCAATGTAGGCCTTGGCCTTAGTCACCATCTCCTGATGCTGTTCCTGGGACATATCAGATACCACTACCGAATCCGGGACAAAAGGCGATTCAGGTAAATCCACCGAGGTCCGCAACCGGTTTTGAAGCTCCGCTAGGCGGGCCCGCCCTGCTGCTACCCCCATTTCAGGAGTCACATGAACGATCAGGTGTAACAAGCCAGACAGGTTATCGATCACCGCCAGTTCTGTGGTCAACAGCAATAAGACATCGGGAACCCCGATGTCATCGGCTTTCCACCCTGCAGCCAAACGGGTTTCGATGTAACGCACGATGTCATAACCAAAATAACCCGCCAACCCCCCATGAAAACGCGGCAACCCCGGCACTGGAGCCACCTTATGGCGCTCGAGGAAGCTTTGGATAAAGTTCAAGGGATCCGCAGATTCCTGGGTTTCCAGCACGCCCGCATCGCTCTCTACCTGCACCCGATAGCCCGTCACCCGCAGCCGCACAGACGCAGGCAAACCCACGAACGAAAAACGGCCAAACCGTTCCCCTCCCTGCACAGACTCCAGTAAAAATGAGTAAGGACGGGCTGCCAGTTTGGCGTACACCGCCAGTGGCGTGTCTAGATCAGCAGGCACCGTGAGCAGGAACGGCACATGGGTGTAACCCGCCGCGATCCAGGCCTCGAACTCGGCGTCGGTCATCTGGCCAGCTCAGCTCGCATCGCAGTGATGGTGGCCTGGTAATCTTTGGTGTTGAATATGGCGGATCCCGCCACAAAAGTATCTGCTCCCGCCTGCGCCACGGCACGGATATTATCCACCTTGACTCCGCCATCCACTTCAAGCCAGATATCCCGACCACTCTCAGTGATTTTTTGGCGCACTGTGCGCAATTTGTCCAAAGCGCCGGGAATGAAAGACTGCCCGCCAAAACCAGGATTCACTGACATGATCAGGATCAAATCCACTTTGTCCATGACATGATCGAGGTAATTTAAAGGAGTCGCCGGATTGAATACCAGACCCGCCTTGCATCCCAGATCACGAATCATTTGCAGTGTACGATCCACATGCTCGGAAGCTTCCGGATGGAAACTGATGATGTTGGCGCCCGCTTTGGCAAAGTCGGGAATGATCCGATCCACCGGTTTTACCATGAGATGGACATCGATGGGCGCCTGCGTATGGGGGCGAATGGCCGAGCACACCAAAGGACCGATGGTCAGGTTGGGAACATAATGGTTATCCATGACATCAAAGTGAATGATATCGGCTCCGGCAGCAATGACGGAAGAGACTTCTTCACCCAAACGGGCAAAGTCGGCAGACAAAATACTGGGGGCTATGCGAAAAGTCATGAATACTCCTCAAATCGATTCAATGATGGGCAACTGTCAGACATATTCTAACAGGCTGTAGCCGGGTAATGGTACGCTATGTCCATGAAACGATCTCATCTCCTGTACCTGGCTCCCGTACTTTTATGCTTGGCAAGTTGCGCCACCCCCTCTGGGGTTCCTGCGATTCCGCCGCCCATCCGACAACACCCCACTGCGGCACCGCTGGCACAAGCCCCCGAGCCGTTTCTGGCCTGTCCTGACAACTCCCCAGGAGAAACGCTTGCACCCAGCGTTCCGGAACCCCCTCGAGGACACTGGATTGTCAGCGACTTCAGCCAGATACCCGATTGGAGTAATGGGCCCCCCGTAGCCAGTTGGAATGCTTTTCTACAAAGCTGCCGTAAGCTTGACACCTCCCCCCTCTGGGCAAAAAGTTGCCATCAGGCCGAGGAATTGGGCGACTATGATGAAACACGCGTAAAGAAGTTTTTTGAGGACCACTTCACCCCCTGGCAAATCGAGAATGGGGATGGTTCTACCCAAGGGCTCATCACCGGCTATTATGAACCCCTGCTCCATGGCAGCTTGCACCGCAGCCCGCACTATCAAACCCCCTTGTACAGCCCCCCTCCAGACCTGCTGACCATCGATCTGGGAGATATAGCCCCCGACCTCAAAGGGCGACGGTTGCGCGGCAGAATTCAGGGAAATCATGTGGTTCCCTATTTCAGTCGTGCAGAAATCGAGGTGGAAGATCGTCCCTTGGCCGGCAACGAATTGCTCTGGGTCGATGATCCGGTAGAAGCGTTCTTTCTTCAAATTCAAGGCTCAGGTGTGGTAGAACTGGAAGACGGACAGTTGCTCCATGTGGGCTATGCCGATCAGAACGGTCACCCCTTTCGCTCCATTGCCCGAGTTCTCATACAGCAGCATCAATTGACCTTGGCTCAAACTTCCATGCAGGGCATCAAGGAATGGGCACGTCATCATCCTGCCGCCGTGCAGACCCTGCTCAATCAAAATCCCAGTTTTGTATTTTTCCAGATATTGCCCGCCGACCTTCCGGGCCCCCTGGGAACCTTGGGTGTCCCTCTGACTGGGCAGGCCAGCCTCGCCGTCGACCCCCGTGTGATCCCTCTGGGCGCGCCCGTATTCATCGCCACCAGCGCTCCGGGAACCGATCAACCCCTGCACCGTCTGATGATGGCCCAGGATACGGGGGGAGCCATTCGCGGGGCTGTCCGTGCCGATTTTTTCTGGGGCTTCGGGACAACAGCAGAACATCAAGCCGGACGAATGAAACAAGAGGGGCAACTCTGGGTATTGTACCCGCGCGGAGCCTCTCCGCCTGAAACCCGCTGACCTTAACAGCAAGACCCGTTATAATGGTTGGTTAACGACAGAATCCCGGAAAAGACCTTGCCTGATTCCTCTGCCCATCAGCTGCACGCCTTCGGCCTGAACCATGAAACGGCCCCCATTGCCATTCGCGAGCGGGTGGCGTTCCCCCAGGATCGTCTGCAAACTGCGCTGAATGCCCTGATTCAGGCCACGCCGGCAGAGGAAGCCGTCATTCTGTCCACCTGCAATCGTACCGAAATCTACTGCAAAACCCCCCATCCGGAAACCGTGGCCGACTGGCTATCAGATCACCATGATCTGGCTGGCTTTGACATTACCCAGTACCTCTACCATCTCGACGGCAGTGCGGCTGCGCACCATGCGTTTCGTGTGGCTGCCGGACTGGATTCCATGGTACTGGGGGAAACTCAAATTTTAGGGCAGGTAAAACAAGCGGTGCGTTATGCCGAGGAAGCCGGTACCCTGGGTCCTCTGCTCAACAAAATGTTCCAGCAAACCTTCTCCGTAGCCAAAGCGGTGCGCAGTCAAACTGCCATTGGTGAGCGCTCCGTGTCTTTGGCTTCCGCCGCCCTCAAGTTGACGGCCAATGTGCTGGGACCCATGGAAGAACAACGCGTCCTGTTCATCGGCGCCGGTGAAATGATTGAACTGGTAGCCACCTACTTTCTTGCCCGGCATCCTCAAGCCGTCACTGTAGCCAATCGCTCTCTGGAGCGCGGTCAGGCTCTGGCTACGCAACTCAATGGGGAATGCATTGCGCTAACCGACCTTCCCTTGGCGCTGCCACACCATGATGTGATCATTTCCTCCACCGCCAGCCATTTGCCTCTCATCGGCAAAGGTATGGTGGAGCGGGCGTTACGCCAGCGCAAACATCGCCCTATGGTCATGATAGATCTGGCCGTACCCCGCGATATCGAACCGGAAGTGGCAAAACTGCAGGATGTTTTTCTATACACCGTGGATGATCTGGGAAAAGTCACCCAAGAAAATCGTGACTCGCGCCAATTGGCCGTCGATGAAGCGGAAAACATCATCACCGAACAGGTGAACACTTTCCTCAGCTGGATTCAGTCGCGCGGCATCGTCCCCACCATTCGCTCTTTGCGCGACCACGCCGAAAACTATCGTCAACTGGAACTGGACAAAGCGCGGCGCGCTTTGAGCCGTGGAGAAGATCCGGCAAAAGTGATCGAACACTTGTCCCAGAGCTTGATGAACAAATGGCTGCATCATCCCGTGCAAGCGCTTCATCACTCTCAGGGAACGAGACAGCAATCCCTGGTGGATGCCATCCGTCATCTTTTCCCTGGGGAAAACACTTGAAATCTTCCCTGCATCAACGCCTCGAAACCCTGCGTCAGCGCCAAACCGAACTTGACCAACTGCTGGTTGATCCGGCCCTGTCCCAACAACTCGACCAATACCGAAAACTCACCAAGGAACGTGCTGAGCTGGCCCCCGTGGTCATGCTGTACGAAGAATACCGGGGCATTGAAAATGACATCGAGGCCGCCCAATCCTTGTCTCAGGAAAATGCCGAATGGCGCGCCTTTGCCGAAGAAGAGACACGCCATGGTCAGCAGCGTCTGGTTCAACTGGAGAACGACATCCAACAGGCATTGCTGCCGCGCAACCCCAACGATGACCGCAATATTTTCCTGGAAATTCGTGCAGGCACCGGCGGAGATGAATCAGCATTATTTGCTGGCGACCTGTTTCGCATGTATGCACGCTTTGCGGAACGACTGGGGTGGCACACCGAAATTCTGTCTCACAGCGATGGGGAAATGGGTGGCTTCAAGGAAATCATCTGTAAGATCGAGGGAACCGGAGCCTTTGCTCGTTTCAAGTTCGAGTCCGGGGGGCATCGGGTACAACGCGTTCCTTCCACAGAAACCCAAGGCCGGATTCACACGTCGGCCTGCACCGTAGCCATTCTTCCGGAAGCCGATGAACTCAGCGAGGTCACCCTCAACCCAGCGGATCTGCGCATCGATACTTTCCGCGCCAGTGGTGCCGGAGGACAGCACATCAACAAAACCGACTCGGCGGTACGCATCACCCACCTCCCCAGCGGTCTGGTGGTGGAATGCCAGGATGGGCGCAGTCAACATAAAAACAAGGCTCAGGCTATGTCCGTATTGGCCGCCCGCCTGCGCGACAAGCAAGAACGCGAGCAACATGCCAAGGAAGCCGCAACCCGCCGTTCCCTCATCGGCAGCGGGGATCGTTCAGAACGCATACGCACCTACAATTTCCCCCAGGGACGGATCACCGATCACCGCATTAATCTCACCCTGTACAAAATTGAAGCCATGATGGATGGTGACTTGTTTGAACTCACCGGCACACTCATGACCGAACACCAAGCCGACCTCCTGGCAGGACTGGCCGACTCCCTCGACTGAACGGATGGTTTCCATCGAACATCTGTTGCGCGACCCGATGCTACCGCGCCTCGAACTCCGCCTACTGATGGAAAAAGTCACCCATTGGTCATGGACACGTTTGATCACTCATGCAGACAGCGTCCTCTCGGCTTCACAATATGCCGAATTTATAACCTTGAAACAACGCCGTCTCTCCGGGGAACCCATTGCCTATCTTTTGGGACAGCGCGAATTTTATGGATTGAATTTTCATGTCAGTCCCGCAGTCCTGATCCCTCGCCCGGAAACTGAGGGGTTGGTGGATTGGGCCCTGGAATGGGACTCCCGCCCCCGTTCCGTCCTTGATCTGGGTACGGGGAGCGGGGCCATTGCCCTCGCTCTGAAGGTACACCGCCCACTCTGGAGCATCACCGGTGCCGACAATTCTGAAACGGCCCTGGAAGTGGCCCGACGCAACGCCGCCCATCTGACTCCCCCTGGCATATCTCCGGTGCCATTCGTCCACAGCCATTGGTTTGATGCCTTCAAGGGAAAAACCTACGATCTTATCGTTGCCAATCCGCCCTATATTGCTGCGGAAGATTTCCATGTCCAACAAGGGGACTTGCGTTTTGAGCCGGCCTCGGCCCTCACCTCTGGCCCACAGGGAATGGATGCTCTGTCCCACATCATCGCCAGCGCCTCCCTGCATCTCTCCCCCTCAGGATCGCTGTTGGTGGAACACGGCTATGATCAGGCCGAAGCCTGTCGTCAAGCGTTGGACCGGGCAGGATTTGACTCCATTGTCACACGCCGTGATCTGGCGGGTCAGGAGCGACTCACCGGTGGAAAATATTCCAAAAAGTAGAAGAATTTCACACTTTTTTCTCCGTGGGCGTAGAATGCGCTTTTTCCCTTTGGGTAGATGCTTGCATGGGAATAGAAACCGTAATCACCGACCCCCTGAGCTTGGGCAAGATCCCCTTGTTGCCGGGCACCCGCAAGATCATCGATGGCGTGGAACGGGTTTTTTACGACGGCTACTGGATTCGTTACTACCATCCTCCCGCAGACACCCTGAAAGCCAAGCGACAACTCATCACCGCGCTGACGCGACGACTCTTCAATCATGTGGAACATGGAATCAACATTCCCGGCTGGCGGCTTGCCCACGCACGCCAAGCCTACGACAACGCCACCGATCCTGCTCGCAAGCGCGTCAACGGGGCCATGCTTGCAGGAGCCTTGTTCAATCGCGCCTCGGACATCATTTCGAAATTGGTGGAAATTCAGGAAATGGGCGTGGAAATTCTGCCCGACAATGCGCTGTTGCGCGAATGTGGCCGCTGTCTGCAGGAAGCACTGACCCTAGGTCGATTGGTCTTGCACCGCAGCGGGGAAGAAGGCATCGATGAACTCTGGGGTGAGCCGTTGCACGCCTTTTCTATTCCGGTGGATGATTTTTACGAAAGCCGCTATCTCAAAATCGCCTCCACTCTCAGGGAAGTGGATCACATCGGTCAGTCCCTGACCCTGTGTTTGCGCGAAGACCCCGATTTTCAGGATGCTATTCCCCTAATTTCTCGAGTCATAGACAGCGCACATAAAAAACTGGAAACCCTGCAAACCGATGATCTGATTTTTCTGGTCTGGCCAGAATTCGTCGTAGCAGGGGAACAATTGACGAACTTCCGTCCCCCCATCGCCCTCAGTCATGACCTGGAGCGTGTCCGCCACCAAGAACACGGACTGCTGTTGATTAGCCAAGGATGGGCCATTCTCAACGATGTTTCGCGAGCACGCACCCCCATGCCCAAAACCACCCAGTCCTATATTGAGCGTCTGGAAGCATTTCGCGCCTGTGGTACTTGCCCTCCTCTCCCGACCCCGTCGCGAGAGAAGGACTAAGGGGATATTAACTGGCAAGCAGTTGCTTCAATTCCCCGTTTTGGAATAGCTCGCTCATAATATCCGATCCTCCCACGAATTCTCCTTTGACGTACAACTGCGGGATGGTCGGCCAGTTGGCATAGGACTTGATACCTTGGCGAATTTCCGGATTTTGTAGCACATCTACGGAAAAAAATTCTTGCACGCCGCATTGCCGCAAAATTTTTACCGCATTGGCTGAAAAACCACACTGTGGAAAATCAGGGCTTCCCTTCATATACAATACCACCGCATGGCCCTTGACTTGTTGATCAATGACTTCCTGAATAGACATAATGACTCCTATGTGGAAAAAACACCCCTTACACCGTGCACACTGGGGTGCGCTACGACAGTATATTGGAATGATTCCAATCCTGCTTGCCTTCATACCGCGCCCAGCCTTCGCCTGGGGTGATGAAGGGCATGAAATTGTGGCTGCCATCGCCATGAAATTCATGGAGCCGGAGCAACGCCAGCGCCTGATCCAACTGCTCTCCCAGGATGACGATACGCTCACGGCCCACGATCCAGTCAGCGTTGCAACCTGGGCAGACCGGTATCGTGACTCGGCACAGGAGGGTCCCCATGTCCATTATCATCAGACCCATGCATGGCATTTTGTCGATCTTGAACGCGACCACCCCAACCTGGATCGCGCATGCGCCGATCATCCCCCGCTTCCACAGGGCACCCCGGCCTCTGCAGGCCCGGCTCGTGACTGTGTGGTCGATAAAATTGAGCAATTTAACGCCGAACTGCAGCATTACAAGACAGCTGGATTTCCCTCGAAAAATCGTGCTGAAGCCATTCTGGCCGTCAAATATCTGATCCATTTTATTGGCGATTTGCACCAACCCATGCATGCCATCGACGATCATGATCGGGGGGGGAACGAACTTAAGGTCAAGTGGCCCCCCGTCCATGCCGGCAGTCTCCATCACTATTGGGACACGGTATTTGTGGAACGACTGGGAACCGATGTCACCCTCGTCGCGTCTACCCTTGCCGCCCGAATCACCCCGGAAAATCTTCAGGCATGGCAACAGGGTTCAGCCCGCGACTGGGCACGGGAATCCTTTGACACTGCCCGCTCCGTCGCCTATGACCCCTTGCCAACCCCCAATGAAGCGGGGCATTACCTGCTATCTGACACTTATGTAGACCAAGCCACGGAAGTGGTGGCAGTACAACTGGAAGAAGCTGGAGTACGTCTCGCCTACTGCCTAGACAAGGACTTATGACATGAATGCTGCTGTATTGATCGTCGATGATGATGCCGACCTACTCCACTTGCTCTCCTTGCGTCTGCGCACCGCCGGCTACCGGGTACGTACCGCCACCTCAGCTGAAACCGCCTTGGCTGAAGTCGCTGCGGAACGACCAGGAGTGGTGTTGAGTGACGTCCAGCTTCCCGGCATGGATGGTTTGCGCCTGTTCGATGAAATTCATTCCCGCGACCCCACCCTTCCGGTCATTCTGCTGACGGCCCATGGCACCATTCCTGATGCCGTGGAAGCTACAGCCAAGGGCGTTTTTGGCTACCTGACCAAACCCTTTGATGCTGCCCTGTTGCTGGAAAAAATCAAATCCGCCTTGACCCTCTACGCGCAAGTAGAAGCCCCATCCACCGCCGATGACCATTGGCGCGAAGAAATACTGAGTCGTTCCCAGCGGATGGCGGAACTGTTGAATGAAGCCCATCTTGTTGCCCGCTCCGATGTCAGCGTGTTGATCCGTGGCGAAAGTGGCAGCGGCAAAGAGCTTCTGGCCCGCGCTCTACACCGCGCCAGCACGCGCGCTCAAAACCCCTTTATTGCCCTTAATTGCAGTGCAATTCCTGAAGCTCTACTGGAATCCGAACTCTTTGGACATGAAAAGGGTGCCTTTACCGGCGCCATTCAAGCGCACCAAGGCCTATTCCGGTCTGCCCAAGGGGGAACACTGTTTCTCGATGAAATCGGTGACATGCCCCTCAATCTCCAAGCCAAACTGTTGCGCGTTCTGGAAGAACGCAAAGTACGCCCAGTGGGGTCTAATCATAGTCACGCAGTGGATGTGCGCGTACTTTCCGCCACCCACCAAAATCTGGAAGCTGCCATTACCACCGATCAATTTCGCGAAGACTTGTATTACCGCCTGAATGTTGTGGAGTTGACCCTTCCGCCATTGCGCGAGCGACGGGAAGATATTCCCTTACTCGTCAAACATTTTCTGGATCGGCTGAACAAAAAATATGGTAAGCATCTCAATGGGTTTGCCCCCGATGCGCTCTCGGTATTGTCCACAGCGCCCTGGCCAGGAAATATTCGTCAACTCCACAACGTAGTGGAGCAGGTGTGTGCCCTGTCTACCACCCCCATCATTCCCCTCTCCCTGGTGCAACGTGCTCTGCGCCTTCCAGCAGTGGAAATCCTCAGTTTGACCGAAGCGCGCGAACGCTTTGAACGCGACTATCTTACGGGCTTACTCAAGCTCACCGAAGGTCAGGTTGCCGACGCCGCCCGCTTGGCCCAACGCAATCGTACGGAGTTCTACCGCCTGTTACAAAAATATGGCCTGACCCCTGACAGTTTCCGCACCGTCTCTTTACAACGACAAGAATAGTATCTAATAAATCATATGGTTATATAATACCCCCGCAGCGCATGTCGCTTATCCACGACAAAATCTCCGCCTGCTCACCCACTGCCCTCCCTCAATCCGATAAAATCACCAAAAAACTTCTACGATCAATTCATAATAAACTGTTAAATATAGATTTAATTTAATAGCCCGGGATATGGCACGAACATTGCTTTAGTAAGGGCATGAATCCCTACGACCTCACACCGCTGACCCATCCTGAACTTCAGGCCCCCCCCCTCCATCGTGGCTCCATGGTTTCTCGACCGTGGTTCGGATTTTGGAACGGCTTCGTAGAGTCCCTCCGTGAAGCCTTGCGCCCCCCTCGCGCAAGCATCACACCGGATCAGCCTTGGGAACGTGCGGCACAACAACGCCGTCGCCTCCTGATCGCGGGGATTCTTTTTTCTTCTCTGGTGGCTGGCTGGATGCAGTGGCCGACCCCACACCACGGAGCAATCGCAGTACTATCGTGGCTCCAGTGGAGCCTGTTCGTCCTGCTCTTTGCTTGGGTTGCCGCAGGCTTCATGACGGCTCTCATGGGTTTCTGGGTGCAACTGCGTCCCGACCCTTACGCCCTCTCTCTCCGCTCGGCCAAATTTGTTTCCCTCTCCGGCAGTGAAGCCCGTACCGCTGTCATTATGCCCATCTGCAATGAGCAAGTGACCAGCGTCTTCGCCGGTTTACGTGCTACCTGCGAATCCCTGGCGGCCACCAAGGATGCCGCGCTATTCGATGTGTTCATCCTATCCGACAGCTTCGATGAGAAAATTCTGGCTGAAGAACACTTGGCTTGGTCAGAACTACAGGCGCTTCTCGGTTCAAGCTTACGTATCTATTATCGGGTACGTCAACGCCGGGGGCGCAAAAAAGCCGGCAATGTGGCAGATTTCTGTCGCCGCTGGGGCAAAAACTATCGCTATATGGTCGTGTTGGATGCCGACAGTACCATGACCGGACTCAGCCTCACCACTCTGGTCCGACTCATGGAGAAAGATCCGCAGGCAGGCATCATTCAAACCGCTCCGCGCTCTGTAGGACTGGACACCTTTCACGCCCGCAGCCAGCAGTTTGCTGGACGAGTCAGCGGACGCCTGTTCACCGCCGGAATGCAATACTGGCAACTCGGCGAGTCCCACTACTGGGGTCATAACGCCATCCTGCGGGTCGCCCCTTTCATGCAACATTGTGGACTGGCCCTACTTCCTGGCAAGGGAAGCATGAGTGGCGAAATTCTTTCCCATGACTTTGTTGAGGCAGCGCTCTTACGTCGGGCTGGCTATCATACGTGGATCGTACCTTCCCTTGAAGGCAGTTACGAACAACAACCCTCCCATCTTTTGGAAGAACTACAACGTGATCGTCGCTGGTGCCAAGGCAATCTGAAAAACTTCCGCTTGCTTTGGGAGCCTGGTTTTCACGCCGTTCATCGCGCCATGCTCGTCACCGGCGTCCTCGCCTATGCCTCAGCCCCTCTCTGGCTGATTTACCTGATCACCAGTGTGGGACTGACCCTTTTAGCCCCCACCTCTACAGCCATTCTTCCCCCCTTCTGGCCAATTACCCTGGGAATGCTGTTCGTCCCCCGTGTACTCTCCTGGCTCACGGTATTCATGCACCGCGAACAGGATCAATATGGTGGAACCGGCGCTTTTCTCGCCAGCGCCTTGGCCGAAACCACCCTTTCCGTCCTGCAGGCCCCCTTGCGCATGGTTGCCCATACCCTTTTCGTCACCACCGCCTTGACGGGATTCCGGCTCGAATGGAAGTCTCCGGCCCGCGAAGCCACCACCCTTTCCTGGTCCGCCACCTGGGCCCATTACCGCACCTTGTTTATCACGGCTGCAGGCACGTTGAGCATGGTTTCCCTGTACAGTGCCCACACAGCGCTGTACCTCCTGCCCGTTGTCCTGCCCTGGCTGCTGTCAACCCCCATGGCCGTCTTCACCAGTCATTCAACGCGCTCATTGAGAGTTCAGGGCATTCCACTGTTCGACATCCCCGAAGAAAGACGTATTCCTTCCGTATTACGGCGGGCTTGGCAATATGCCGGCTTGGCAGGTCAACGACCCTCGTCAGGGTTGCGCCCCAGTACCGTTCTTGTCCCCGCCTGGTCGCGAACTCAAGTGGTGCTCGATCGCTCGTAACTCCTGTATTTGGCGCGATAGCACGTCGGCTTTCCCTTGCATTTCCTGAGATTGCCGAGCCAACTGCTCCAATTGGCCCTCGATGTACAGCTGGGTTTTGGCCCATTGATCCAACCAATGAGACAGGGGCAGTAACTCTGCAGTTTCGTTGCGGACTGTCTGTACCTGTAAGTCCTGAAGCAATTGAAGTGCCTGCTGTGTCGCTCCTCCCTGATGTTGCAAAAGCAACAACTGTGCCCGCCGCAACCGATCCAACGGTCCTTCTGGTTGTGGCTGTGACTCAAGGCTCAACAACACCTCCTTTCTGGCTCCAACCGACAGACTCATGTCTTGGGTTAACTGGGATAAAGCCATATTGAGAAACCCCTCCCCCTGCGTATCGGGACGACTCTTCGTGGACTCCATAGTCTTGATGGGCAAGGGAGGCAAGACAGGAGAGGTCACCGTTGGAACGACCATCGGGGTACACCCTGACAGGCTCAACCACACCCCGCAGGAAATCCATAACCGAAACTTTCTCGCCTGCACTTTACTTGAATTCATGGGACTCTCTAAATACGATGTAAAATTACTGCTCAACCAACCGCGACCCCTTCGTCTTCCGCACCCGGAATTTCCAGATGAAAATGAGCCCCGCGAGGGCTCGGCTCGAGTCGCACTGTCCCCCCGTGGGCCTGTACCAACTCACGAACAATGGACAACCCGACACCACTTCCCTTGCGCGCACCGGAAGGTTGCCGTTTCCCCTGATAAAACGGGTTAAAAATTTGTGGGCCATCCTGCGGATCCACTCCCGGCCCCTCATCCACGACATCCAGATGGAACCCCTTGCCTGCAGGGATAAGGTTGATCAAAACCGTCCCCGCTTCAGGGGAAAAACGAATCGCATTGATCAGAAGGTTGCTGGCAACCGTATCCAATTTGTCGGCATCCATCCATACTCGGCACACTGGGCCATGCACTGCGACACGCAATGCCTTAGCCTGTATTTGCAAACGCTGCCGCTCCACCAACTGGTCAAGCAACCCACGAATATCAATCCACTGACGATGCAGATGCTGTGCTCCAGAAGCCGCAGCATTGTACTGCAATAAGCTTTCAATCTGGTGCTGCAGGGCCAAAGAATTATCTCTCAGAATCACCAAAATTTCTTCCTGAGCCCCATTGATGGGCCCTGGTACCTCTTCTGACAGGAGCGCGACACCCTCCCTCAAATTGGCCAGAGGAGTTTTCAGTTCGTGGGAAATATGACGAAAGAACTGGAGCTTATCCGACTCCAAGAGCGCCAGTCGCTGTTGCACCCAGCGCACACGTTCCCCCAGTTGCCGCAAATCCGTGGGGCCGCCAAAAGGCTTGGAAGCACTGGATTGGGGCTGACCCAGCTGTCGTATGGCGCGATCCAGTTGCGCAAAAGACCAGGACAACCAGGTTCCCAAAAGCAACGCCAGGGCAATCGCCACCGTGGCCGCCGTGATCCCCATGGTAATCAGATCCTGTCGCTGCTTATCAAATGCCTGCAACAATTTTTGGTTCTGGTCGGCCAGACGATTTTGCACCACTTTCTGGATTTGCTGATCCACTAACCCCAGCTGCCCAAATGCCGCAATCACATTATCCGTTGCCGACGGGGAAAAAAAATCTCCTCCAGGTTCCAGCAAAGGCGAAATGGTCTCTTCCGTCAAAGCCGTCCATTGGGTCAACAGAGGCGTCAAATCTTCGGCATCTCCCCGACTCAGAACCCCCACCAAGTGCTCCCCCTGCTCCAGGGAATGAGTGATATCCTGACGCAGTGAACGATCATGCAACACCAGGTATTGACGGGTCTGACGCTCCAGTGTCACGGTAATGTCCTGGAGCTCGCGAACCTCCTCCGTACGCTGCAACGCTTTGGCGGGGAAATCTCGGCTGTCCCGACTCAGGGTATCCACCGCCACGAGAGCGCGCAACAGTGCCCCGCCCAAAAGCACCACGATCCCGGCGAAAGCTATCCACAGCAAATGCTTAAATGAAAATGGAAAAGGTGCACGCAGCAAAAACCTTTTGAAACGCGCCCAGGTCACGGAGCTGTGGTCTCTGAATGCGTTAAAAGGAGCTACTTCCCTGTGCGGTACAGATAATGGGAGAAGTGCGAGTAATTGGTGCTGACGGCGCGAAACAAGCGATCCAGGCTCACGATGGCATGCTCCACAATATTGATGGCAATAAAGGGGTGCTCGGACTTCAAACGTTTGTACATGGTTCGGGACAGTTTGAGCACCTGGGTAGAGGGCTCCTTCACCACCAACCGCACTGAACGAGGCAATTTGTCAAAAAACGACATTTCCCCCAGCATTTCACCTGAGCCGGCATAAGCAATTTCATTTTCCTGATCCTGCTCTACAAATGCCAAGGCAATCTGCCCCTGAACCACGAAATACAAAGCATCTCCCACTGATCCAATTTCGGAGAGGATTTTTCCCTTGTCGAATTCCAGATAAGTCAGATACTCCAACAGGGTACGAACCTCATTGACCGTCAGAGATTCACACAGATAGTGATGATCGAGAAGCCGTGACAAACGGATTTGCTGGGTTGCGGGGTCGTGATCAATGGCATGGGTCAACACAGATTTGCTGGTCATAAATCGTGTCCTTAAAGTATGGAAGCTCCGAAGAGCGACAAGCAGACCGATCCTGCCATCGCGCATTAAGGAAATTATACCAAGGATTGCGCCATCCTCCGATGATTTTTACCCTCACGCCCAGCAAACCATTCAATCTGTTGCTTAATATGTTCTGGCGAAGGAACCATTGACCGTATGCAATCCTTCGATTATGTTGTCCCTATAGGTCGATTTATTCCTCACATCAATTGACGAACGATATCGCCAATCGATAGCATATGGCGGACATCCTTCCTCATTTATCCCCCTCTGGTACACACTGTATGAAAGTTCGAAATCTTATTTCCGCAATTTATATTCTGGCTAGCGTGACTCTAACAGCTCCCGCATATGGAGAGGAACCCTCGCATTCCAGCGATAATCCCACTCCCCCCAAAGAGGTTTATGTTCCCGGTCTGGGAGAGTTCATGGGAGCCACCCAAGTACGCCATGCCAAACTCTGGTTCGCCGGCACAGAAGGAAACTGGGATCTGGCGGCTTATGAGGTGGGGGAATTGCGCGAGGGCCTGGATGATGCGGCACAATTTGATGCCATGTTCAAAAACATTCCGTTAAATTACGCCTCATTACGCCGAAATATCTCTTGCCAAACTGGGGTGTCCATATAAGCAACCATTCTTTACAATATGATCATCTTGATTGAAAATATACGTTTAGATGACTATTTCAATGAGGCCGAATCCATGAAAACTGCCACGGTGGCGAATGCCAAATCGCATCTATCCGCCTTGCTCGCCGAAGTTGAAGGAGGCCAAGGTATTGTGATCACCCGCCGTGGAAAGCCAGTGGCACGTCTCATTCCCGAGCCGCGATCAGGGGGCTTCGACTGGGCTGACTTGCGCAATTGGGTATCTGCGCCGCCGACATCGGGTCTGACCGTTGCCGAAATGCGCGAACAGGACCTGCTGTGATTTATCTTGATACTTCGGTGCTGGGCGCAATCTTTTTTCGAGAGGCCGGCGCCGCCAATCTTGTGGCTCAACTCGAAAGCCAGCGTAAAGCGAAGTTGATGATTTCAGCCTGGACGTTAACCGAGATGGCCAGCATCGGTGGCATCAAACAGCGGACAGGTGCCATTAATGCGGCCACTCGCCAGCAGGCCATTGCCAATTTTCAGCGGTTTGCATCCATGCACCTTGTCACAGTAGAAATTGACCCGGCGGATTTTCGTACTGCAGCAGTACTTATCGAATCGCCTGCCATCTTGCGTGCAGGGGACGCACTACATCATGCATCCGCGTCACATAGAACAACACCGCACTAAACGCACAGGTTGGCTACGCGCCGCAGTATTGGGCGCGAATGATGGCATCGTTTCCACAGCGAGCTTAGTACTGGGTGTTACAACGGCGCATGCCACCCACAGCAACATCATGGTCGCCGGGGTTGCCGGCTTGGTCGCCGGAGCCATGTCGATGGCCGCTGGCGAGTATGTATCCGTCCACTCACAGGCAGATACCGAAAAGGCGGACATCGAACTTGAACGCAAGGAACTCAAGACGGATGAAGCGAAAGAACATAAAGAATTGGCGGCGATTTATGTCGGTCGAGGCCTTGATCTCGGGCTTGCGAATCAGGTCGCCGATCAACTCATGGCGCATGACGCGCTTGGTGCACATGTCCGCGACGAACTTGGGATCACCGAAGCGCTTAGTGCGCGTCCGATCCAGGCTGCCCTTGCTTCGGCTGCCAGTTTCGCAATTGGAGCTGCCATACCACTGTTGGTCACGTTATTGGTCCCCGCGGCAAGTCTCATCCTACTCGTCTCAGGTACGTCACTCGTTTTTCTCGCGCTTCTGGGGGGAGTGGCTGCGCACATTGGCGGCGCTTCTTTGATGACGGGTGCAGTGCGTGTCACATTCTGGAGTGCACTGGCCATGGTGTTAACTGCTGGCGTCGGCGCGTTATTTGGATGAGTTGTGAACACGAAACGGCGCTATGCCACTTTTTTTATTCAGTAACTCAACTTTAGACATTCAGCCTCAGTAACACAGCAAATTTTGGCGTGAAGATATTCACAAAATGCATAAAAAACACTTGGCCAAGTGACTGAGAAGGATGTACGGAACTTGCTCAAAGCGGTTTCTGAAAACCTGAAAACACTAAAGCAAAGCCAAGTCCAAGACTTTATTCGCGGAGTAGTGTCGCCCGTCACTCTGGACCCTGAAACCCGTACAGGCGAGATTAGATAAAGCCTCGATACTGGCGTTTTGCTGGCGTCCCCACGGGGATTCGAACCCCGGTTACCGCCGTGAAAGGGCGATGTCCTAGGCCTCTAGACGATGGGGACAGACACCTCTTAAGAGGTCAACATCAAGCAGTCCGATGCTGTAGAGAAGTGCGATTCTACCCGACTTTTTTACTTTTGCCTAGTACCTGTTCTTAGACAACCACGCCTGTTCAGTCCTTCAACTTTCCTTAAGCCCGGCGCCTGACGCAAGACAATCCTCACCGTTCCCATCTATAATGTCATCATTCCTTCATCTCAGATGATTCACAACTTTTCCATGCCGTCTTCTCTCGTCGCACAGATCACCGCCATGGGCCAGAATGCCCGCGCGGCAGCCCGCTTGGGTGCGCGCGCTTCCACGTCCGTCAAGAACCGTGCGCTGGAAGCTTCGGCAGCGGCCCTGCGCCGTGATCGCCAACTACTGCTCGATGCTAATGCCCGTGATGTAGCACAAGCCAAAGTCCATGGACAGGACAGCGCATTCATCGACCGCCTCACGTTGACTGAAAAATCCATCGACGCCATGGCCCTGGGTTTGGAGCAAATCGCGCAACTTCCCGACCCGGTGGGAGAAATCACCGACATGGCGCGACGCCCCTCCGGCATCGAAGTTGGCCGCATGCGTGTGCCACTCGGGGTCATTGCCATTATTTATGAGTCGCGCCCAAATGTGACCGCTGACGCCGCTGGACTATGCCTCAAATCCGGCAACGCCTGCATCCTCCGGGGAGGCTCTGAAGCACTGCACTCCAATCAAGCCATTGCGCGCGCCCTTCTGGAAGGACTGCACCAGGCCGACTTACCGACAAATCTAATTCAGGTGCTCGACACCACCGACCGTGCTGCCGTGGATATTTTGGTGGGGCTCAGCGGCTTGGTGGATGTAGTGGTCCCGCGCGGAGGCAAAGGACTGATCGAACGCATCTCCCAGCAAGCCCGCGTCCCGGTTCTCAAACACCTGCATGGGGTATGCCATACATTCATCGATGCCAGCGCCGATATCCCCATGGCCATCAAGGTTGCAGACAACGCCAAAACCCAGCGTTACGGGACCTGCAACACCATGGAAACGTTGTTGGTTCACCAGGCCATCGCCCCCTCCGTACTGCCGCCCTTGGCTGAACAGTATCGCGCCAAGGGGGTGGAACTGCGTGGCGACGAAGCCACACGAAAATTAATCCCCTTTGCCGTTCCCGCCACCGATACCGACTGGGAAACCGAGTATCTCGCCCCCATTCTAGCGATCCGCATCGTTGCAGATCTGGATGCTGCCCTCGATCACATTGCACGCTATGGTTCTCAGCATACCGACGCCATCCTGACCAATGACTGGGTTAACGCCCAGCGATTTCTTAGAGAAGTGGATAGCAGCTCGGTCATGGTCAACGCTTCTACCCGTTTTGCCGACGGGTTTGAATATGGATTGGGAGCGGAAATCGGCATCTCTACAGACAAATTACACGCCCGCGGACCCGTTGGACTGAATGGCCTCACCAGCCAGAAGTACATCGTGCTCGGTCATGGCGAAATACGCGGCGGATGAATTCCACTCCTTTGGTAGGAATTCTGGGGGGTACCTTCGACCCCATTCATAGTGGCCACTTGGCCATGGCGTCGTTTGCCCATAGTCAACTCGCCCTCAGCAAGGTTCTGCTGGTTCCCGCCGGTTCCCCGTGGCAGCGTCAACCTCGGGCAGCGGCCAAAGACCGCCTGCAAATGACTAGACTGGCGGCCATGGGCCACCCATTTATCGAAGTGGATACCCGCGAAATCGAGCGACTTACCCCCACTTATACCATCGACACCCTCGAAGAACTGCGTCAGCAATATGCTTCGGATCAGAGATTTTGCTTGATTCTCGGGACAGATGCCTTCCTCAATCTGCCCACCTGGAAGGAATGGACTCGCATTCTGGAACTGACTCACATTGCCGTGCTCTGCCGCCCAGGTTTCGATTTTGTAGAAAACCAGTTGCCCATCCCTCTGCGCCCAGTCTGGTCCGAACGCCATTGCACCCCCGAGCACCTGACCGGGAGGGAAGGACAAATCGTACGCTTGGACATGCCTCCTGTACCGGTATCGTCCACCCAGATTCGCCATGCCCTGGCTCATTCCCTGCCCTGCCCTGAGGGACTCTTGCCTTCCAGCGTATGGAACTATATCGACTCTCACCATTTATATCGGTCTGCCTGATGAAATCCTCCTCTTCCCCCGAACACACGCCCCCCTCCGTCCCGAACCCTACCTCGCTTCAGCGCTGGGTGTCCAACCCATCCCTTCTTGCCCAGACCGTCATTCAGGCACTGGAAGATATCAAGGCTAAAGACATCGAACAACTCGAGGTTCGGACGCTGACTTCCTTATTTGACACCCTAATCATCGCCAGCGCAGATTCCACGCGACAAACACGCGCCTTGGCGCGTCATGTGGAAGATCAGGTCCGGGCACTGGGAGCGCCCATTCTGAGCACAGAGGGTCAGCACAGTGGCGAATGGATTCTGGTGGACCTGGGCAGCGTCATCGTCCACATCATGCAACCCGCCGTGCGCACCTATTATGATCTCACCACGCTGTGGCAGAGGCCAGGGAACAGACCCGAGGCCCCTCCCCGCGCCGCCTGACCTCAAGAGAATCTGAAGCAGTGAAACTGCTCATCGTTACCCTCGGCCAACGCATGCCCGACTGGATCAATGTCGCTACCACCACTTACCTGCAACGCATGCCACGGGAATTCAATCTGGAATTGGTGGAACTCAAGGCGGACGGTCGCACCAAAGGTCGCTCACGGGAACAAATCCTCACCACCGAAGCCGAAGCTGTCTTCAATGCATTGGGCCCGATCCCCTTCCATGCGCTGGATGAGCGGGGAAGTTTGTGGACCACACTAGAGCTTTCTCACCACTTGACCCGCACGCAACAAGAAGGAGAGTCCCTAGGTTTTGTCATAGGCAGTGCCGATGGCCTGCACCCATCGATCCTGCAACGCTCACGAACCCCCTTGGGCCTGTCACGCATGACCCTACCCCACGGCTTGGCACGCGTGATTTTGGTGGAACAATTGTACCGAGCCGCCATGATTCTAAAAGGGCATCCCTACCATCGCGATACCTGAGGAAATTCTCTTGAACAATCAGATTCTGGTCAACATCACTCCCCAGGAAACCCGCGTTGCCATCATGGAACTCGGTGTCCCCCAGGAAATCCATGTGGAACGCTCCTCAGCACGCGGCCTCGTGGGCAATATTTTCTGGGGGAGAGTGGCCCGCATTCTCCCGGGAATGCAGTCTGCTTTCGTGGACCTCGGACTGGAACGCGCGGCCTTCCTCCATGTCGGCGATATCTGGACCCCACGTCATTCCGATGTACCCCCACGCCCCATCGAGAAAACCTTGTCTGAAGGCCAGAACCTGCTGGTTCAAGTCATCAAGGACCCCATTGGCACCAAGGGAGCGCGACTCTCCACTCAAATCAGCATTGCCGGGCGCTATCTGGTGTATCTCCCCCAGGAAAACCATATCGGCGTTTCCCAGCGGATTGAAAGCGAAGATGAACGGCAGATGTTGCGAGAACGGGTACAGAGTCTGATTCCCGAATGTACCCAAGGCGGTTTCATCGTCCGGACAGTTGCCGAATCCACCTCAGATCAGGAACTGTTGCACGATCTCGAATATCTGACTCAACTCTGGCACGAACTGCAAGACGCCTGCCGACACGCTTCAGCGCCAGAATTATTGCATCAGGATTTGAGTCTGGGACAGCGGGTAATCCGCGACTTCGTCATGGAAGATACCGACCGCATCATGGTGGACTCTCGAGAAAATTACGGGAAACTGGTGGAATTTGCCCAACATTACTGTCCCCAGGCTTTGCCCTATCTGGAACATTATCGCGGAGCACGCCCCTTGTTCGACCTCTTCGGAGTCGAAGACGAAATTGAAAGGGCCTTGTCTCGACGGGTCGATCTCAAGTCTGGCGGCTACCTCATCATCGATCAAACCGAAGCCATGACCACCATCGATATCAATACCGGCGGCTTCGTAGGCCATCGCAACTTCGATGAAACCATTTTCAAAACCAATCTCGAAGCGGCGCAAGCGGTGGCCCGACAATTGCGCTTGCGCAATCTGGGAGGAATCATCATTGTCGATTTCATCGACATGGATTCAGAGGAGCATCGTCATGCCGTACTGGAGGAGTTTCGCAAAGCGCTGGCACGGGATCGTACGCGCATCACGGTCAACGGCTTTACCTCTCTGGGATTGATCGAACTGACGCGGAAACGCACCCGGGAAAGTCTCGCCCATGTACTCTGCGAACCTTGCCCCTGCTGCAAAGGCAGCGCCCAACTTAAAACCCCGCAAACTGTATGCTATGAAATCCTGAGGGAAATTGTCCGCGCTTCACGCCAATTTGATGCCAAGGAATTTCGCATCATTGCCCACCCCCTGGTGATCGACTTGTTCCTTGACGAGGAATCCCAAAGTCTCGCAGGCGTCAGTGACTTCATTGGCAAGCCCATTACCCTGCAAACCTCGGCAGAGAGCAACCAGGAAAACTATGATGTGATTTTTACATGAGACGCTGCACCATCATTTCCAGCGCCCCAACGCCCACGGTTAACGTGAACTGAAAGAACACCATAAGCACCACCGGCGTCAAATCTAGCCGCCCCAAGGGGGGGATGAAGCGTCGGAGTACTCGCAGAAACGGCATCACCAGACCTTCCACGGCAATCAATAGTGGATGGTAAGGGTTGATCCAACTGAGCACGGCCATCAGCAATACCGCAGCCATCCAGACATACAAGGTCTGCCGGATCACATCCACAACCGCCAAAGCTGCCACCCAGGGCAATAAATTCCAGGTGGCTATGGCTGGCGTGGTCAATAGATGTAAGGTCAAGTGAGAAGAAACCAGCAATAAATTGAGAAACCACGCCCAAAACAGCGGAGAAAGATCACGACCCGGCAAACCGGCCATCACCGGACGAATCCATTGCAAAGAAAATTCGGTGCATTTGACCGCCAGTATCATCAATGGATTGCGCTGGGAGAGGGAGAATCCCTCCAACAAGTAACGCAACACCGCCATCCCCGAAAAGAATCCGCCCACCAAATCCAGCAAAGAAAAGGACAGGTCACTCACTTCGCCGCTCCCCCATCCACCTGCGCCAGTTCGCGAGAGCGCTGCGTGGCGGCAGCCACCGCCTGCCCTACCAAAGAAAACCACTGTCCTTCCTCGAGAACCCTGACTGCAGCTGCAGTTGTTCCGCCTGGAGAAGTGACCCGTTGGCGCAATACTCCGGGATCTTCATGGCCAGAACACGCCAGCAAAGCCGCTCCACGCACCGTCTCCTCCACCAAGGCCTGCGCCGTGTGCGCATCAAACCCTTGGGATTCGGCCGCACGCTGCAACGCTTCCATGAGCAAAAATACATAGGCCGGCCCACTTCCCGAAATGGCGGTCAATGCATCCATCTGCGCTTCCTGATCGAGCCAGTGGACCGAACCCACGGCATGCATGAGTGCCGTAGCGTGATCGCGATCTTCTTGGGATACGCCCTCCCTAGCGAACAATCCGGTCACGCCTGCGCGAACCAGCGCCGGCGTATTGGGCATGGCGCGAACAATATTGCCATGCCCTCTCAAACCTTGGGACAATTGCTGCGTTGTCACTCCGGCGGCGATACTGATGACCCGAACGGTATCTGACAACGCCGGACATCCGTGCAATACCCCAGGGATCTGTTGGGGTTTGACCGCCAGCACCAATGTGCTGATGCCCTCCAGATTTTCAGGAATGGCGGACACCGTCGTCACCCCCCAGCGTGCGTGAAAGTCCCGTGCCACGGAAATATTCACCTCAACCACGGCAATCTCTTCCCGTGGTTGACCATGGGCCAACAACCCCCCCACCAGCGCAGAGGCCATGTTCCCACCTCCCACAAACAATATACTCATCGTCATTTCTCCCGTGACCCAAATAGTGCCGTTCCCAATCTCAGCAGAGTCGCTCCCTCTTCGAGGGCCAGTTCATAATCCCCGGACATTCCCATGGACAGGGTATCCAACTTTACTCCCTGATGCCGCTCCAATCCTTCTTTCCACTGACGCACTGCGGCAAATCGACTCCGCGACACCACCCCTTCCCCCCTGCGAACTTCGGGCAAGGCCATCAACCCACGCAAGCGCAAACCCGGCAGGGTTGTTACATAGGCTGCCAATTCTTCCAGAAGTTCGGGGGCGATACCGGCTTTCCCCGGTTCACCGCTGACATTCACCTGCAAGCAGATCTGTAACGGTTCCTCACCCGCGGCTTCCCGTGCCCGCGACAAGCGCTGCGCTTGACGTTCGTCCATCACCCCATGCACCCAATCAAAATTTTGGGCCAAGGCGGTGGTCTTGTTGCTTTGTATACGCCCGACAAAATGCCACTCCACCGCCAAATCCATCAATTGTGATCGTTTATCCAGAGCCTCCTGAACATAGCTCTCTCCCAGGGCGGTGACCCCCGCCGCCACAGCCGCACGCATGGCTGCCACGGGTTGTCCTTTACTGACGGCCACCACTGTCACGTCTCGCGCAGGCGCAAGAAGATCAATGCGGTGCTGTATCTCGTTCCATTGTGCCACATCAAACATCGGCGATGCCCACAGGGTTAGGGTATTATCACGGGTTGAGATTCTAACCTTTTTGAGGACCACCATGGCTGGATTGACGCACGATACCCCCTGGCCCACGGAAATCACCCTGAAAAAAGCCTCTCGCGCACTGCACATCGTGTTCAGTGATGGTCGGGATTTTCTTTTCCCCCTCGAATACCTACGCGTTTTTTCACCTTCAGCCGAAGTCCGGGGGCATGGCCCAGGGCAGGAAACCTTGCAAACCGGAAAACGTCAGGTGAGCGTAGATGAAATCACTCCCGTCGGTCAATACGCCATTCAACCGCATTTTTCCGATGGCCATAATACCGGCATTTACTCTTGGGACTATCTACTCGATCTGGGGGTCAATCAAGAGGAATACTGGGCCCAATATCTCAATCGTATGGATGCGGCTGGAGCCAGTCGCGATACCCACTGAATCATGTCTACTACCCATTTCGGTTTTACTTCGGTCCCAGAAGAAGAAAAAGCAGGTAAGGTCGCGGCCGTTTTCGATTCCGTGGCCACGCGCTACGACCTCATGAACGACGTCATGTCCGGCGGCATGCATCGGCTATGGAAAGCCTTTACCCTGCAAACCTCGGGAGTACTTGCCGGTCACCGCGTTCTTGATCTGGCTTCGGGCAGCGGTGACCTGGCGCGGGGGTTCGCCCGCAAAGTCGGGGCCCAAGGTCAAGTGATCATGACCGATATCAACCACGCCATGCTCAGCCGTGGCCGCGACAAGGTTCTCGATGATGGCTTCATCTTACCCACCGTCCAATGCGATGCTGAAACCTTGCCTTTTGGCGATAACAGTTTCGACTGCGTCAGTCTGGCGTTTGGCTTGCGCAATATGACCCATAAGGAATGGGCCTTGAGTGAAATGTTCCGGGTTCTAAAACCGGGCGGGCGCGCCCTGATCCTGGAGTTCTCAAAAATCTGGGAACCTCTCAAACCAATATACGACGCCTACTCTTTCAAACTCATTCCAAAAATCGGTCAGTGGATTGCCCAAGACCCCGCCAGTTATCAATATCTGGCGGAATCGATTCGCATGCATCCGGATCAGGCCACCTTGGGAGAAATGATGACTGCCAGCGGTTTTGAAAATGTGGAATGGTTCAACCTGAGCGCAGGGGTAGTCGCCCTGCATCGAGGCAACAAATGGTAAAACCCTCACTTCCCCACCTCATTTCACGAGGCCTGCATGCCCTATTGGCCACAGCTCCCTGGGCAACCCAACGGTTACAGCCATTTTCGGGTCAATCCCTGAGCTGCCACCTGGGACATTGGTCATGGCATTTTGACATCAATGCCCAGGGATTTTTGGAATGGCGTTCCTCCCCACCAGAAAAACCCTCATTGACCTTGCACCTGGCCCCCAGCGCGCTGCCCGGATTTCTGGCGAACCCTACGGCAGCCCTGCATCACCTGCACCTGTCTGGAAACAGTGCCCTGGCCGCAGAAATCGGCTTCCTGGCCAAGCACTTTCGCCCCGATCTGGAAGAGTTACTGAGTCATGCTATCGGCGATGGCCTGGCTCACCGCGTGGGCAAATTCTGGCGTCAGACTCGCTCTTGGGCACGGGACAGTGGCTCCCGCTGGGTGACAATGGTCCGTGAGTATGCTACTGAAGAAGCCGACCTACTGCCACACCCGTCGCAACAGCAAGCATTTGCTGCCCAGGTGACCGCCTTGAGCCTGGACCTGGATCGGTTGGAACAACGCATCGCCAGGTTGATCTGATGCGCATCTGGCGAGTAGTTTTCATTGTCTTCATCCTGTTGCGCTATGGCCTCGATGAACTCATACTGTCCCACGACCGTTTGGGTGCATTGCGCCATCTCAGCCGCGCATTTTTCTTCTGGCGCCGCTTCTCTACACCACGCGCCGTACGACTGCGCCTGGCCCTCGAGCAATTGGGCCCAATTTTTGTAAAATTTGGTCAGGCCCTCTCTACTCGCCGCGATCTGATTCCTCCCGATATTGCCGACGAACTGGCGCGCTTGCAGGATCAAGTCCCTCCCTTCCCTGGAGCTCAAGCCATAGAGATTCTGGAAAAAATCTATGGTCGTCCGGTCAGCGAAGTGTTTGCCGAATTTGACATTACTCCCATTGCCAGCGCATCCGTGGCACAGGTCCATTTCGCCGTACTCAAGGAAGGACCAAAAGCTGCTGTCAAAATTCTGCGCCCTGACGTCCATCGCATCATTGCGCGGGATGTGGCCCTCATGCGCACCCTGGCTCAACTGTTTGAGCGCTGGATCAAGGAAGCCCGGCGGTTGCGCCCAGTAGAAGTGGTCGCCGAATTTGAAAAACATCTTGCCGACGAACTCGACCTGATGGTGGAAGCTTCCAATGCCAGCCAGCTCAGACGCAATTTTTCCGACCGTCGCCTGCTCATCATTCCTGAAGTCTACTGGGACTATTGCGACACTCGTGTCATGGTGATGGAACGCATGTCCGGTACCCCCATCAGCCAGGTGACCCGACTCCGGGAAATGGGGGTGGATATTCCAAAACTGGCACGGGATGGGGTGGAAATATTCTTTACCCAGGTATTCCGTGATGGGTTTTTTCACGCCGACATGCATCCCGGAAATATTCAAGTGGCAGAGGATGGGCGCTATATCGGCCTGGACTTCGGCATCATTGGTACCCTCACCGCCGAAGATAAAAATTATCTGGCACAAAATTTTCTAGCTTTCTTTCAGCGCGATTATCAACGGGTTGCCCAAGCCCATATCGAGGCGGGCTGGGTGCCAGCCCATACCCGCGCCAATGAGTTCGAATCAGCCATTCGCTCGGTCTGCGAACCCATTTTCGACAAGCCTCTGCGCGAAATCTCCTTCGGCAAGGTGCTATTGCGCCTGTTTCAGGTATCGCGCCGGTTTCAGATGGAGATTCAACCACAACTGGTGTTGTTGCAGAAAACGCTGCTCAATGTGGAAGGACTGGGACGGGACCTCGATCCGGATCTCGATTTATGGAAAACTGCCAAACCCTTTCTGGAACGCTGGATGAGCGAACAGGTGGGTTGGCGCGGGCTTCTCAAAGCCATCCGACGAGAAGGTGGGCAGTGGGTAACTCTGGCACCGGAACTGCCGAGACTGGTGCATCGCGCCCTGACAGAGGGCAACGATCAGAAATTCCTGGCAACCGAGGTCACCAAACTACGCCTTCAACAACGTCAGACTCAACGCTGGCTGGTACTGCTGATTGCCGGAATGGGACTGGTGACAGGAATCCTCGTGGCTTTGGCGTGGTTACTCTGGCTGGATGCGCCCGTCAATTAATGGCCCAAATAGGCCGACTTGACCTGCTCATCCCGCTGCAATTCGGTTGCTGAGCCTTCCAGAACGATGCGTCCATTCTCCATGACAAAGCCATAGTCTGCCACTGCCAAAGCCGCATGGGCAAACTGTTCTACCAGCAACATGGTGATTCCCTCCGACTTCAAGCGCCGAATGATGTGAAATACTTCTTCTACCAGAACGGGTGCCAATCCCAATGAGGGTTCATCCAGCAGAAGCACATCAGGATTCAGCATCAGGGCCCGTGCCATGGCCAGCATTTGCTGTTCTCCTCCCGAGAGCGTTCCTGCCAACTGATATTGTCGTTCGCGCAAGCGGGGAAAGAGGTCCAGAGCGCGTTCAAAATCTCCGCTGATGTCGCCACGGGGACGGGAATGGCCGAAAGTCAACCGGGTATACGCCCCTAAAATCAGATTATCGCGCACCGACTGGTTGGGAAATATGCGTCTCCCTTCTGGCGAATGGGCCAATCCTGCTTGCGCCACACGATGGGCGGGGAGACCGGTAATGTTTTTTCCTGCCAACCGCACCTGTCCTGCTGTAGGCTGAATCATTCCGCTCACGGCACGCAAAGTGGTGCTCTTCCCCGCCCCATTGGCTCCAATGAGGGTCACGACACGTCCTTTGGGGACCTTCAGGGAGATGCCATGAAGCACGCGCACCGGGCCGTACCCGGCTTCCAAGCCTTCAATTTCCAGCATGCTGCGCTTCCTCCCCGCCGCCCAAATAGGCCTTGATCACCGCCGCATCATGGCGCACCTCATGGGGCAAACCAGACGCAATACAGCGTCCGGAATCGAGAACCATGACTTGATCAGATACACTCATCACCACATCCATATGATGCTCGATGAGGATCAATGCCAACCCTTGCCCCTTGATCTTATGCAATACCGCAATGAGTCGTTCGATTTCCGCCGAAGTCAATCCGGCCGCAGGCTCATCCAGCAAGAGCAGATCCGGATCCAGAGCCAAGGCGCGTGCAATTTCCAGCAAACGTTGTTGTCCATAGGGCAGATGACGGGCTTCTCGGGACGCTTCCCCCGCCAACCCCACAAAGTCCAGGAGGACTCGGGCCCGCGCCCGCGCCGCCTTTTCTTCGCGGACAAACCGGGGCAAATGCAGCAAGGTTTCGGTCATTCCTGAGCGATAGCGATGATTGAGTCCAATCAGTACGTTCTCCAGCACCGTCATATCGCCAAACAGTTGCAAATTTTGAAAAGTTCGAGCCAACCCCCGTAACGCAATCCTCGTCGGGGATTTTCCGGAAATGCGTTGCCCTTTGAAACGCACTTCACCGGACGTGGGAACATAAAGTCCCGTCAAGACATTCATGAGTGTGGATTTCCCTGAACCATTGGGCCCGATCAACCCCAAAATTTGCCCTGGCGCGAGTTCGCAGGAAAGATCATTCAACGCCCGCAATCCTCCAAAACTCATCACCACGTGACTGACCTGCAACAAAGGTCCTGGGGTGGTCTGGGCAACGCTCCTGCGTTCCAACTCCACTGGTTGTACAGCGCCTTCTCCTGAAAGCGGGAAATCCGCCTCGGTGACGGCGGGTTTCCCTTGGCGCAACCAGCCCACAATCCCATTCTGCAAGTAGTACACCACAAATAAAATCAGTGCCCCAAAAATCGTCAGGCGCCAATCGGTCATATCCTGCAAACGATGGGAGCTGATTTCCAAAGCCAACGCGCCGATTCCCGGAATGATCCAGGATTTCCAGTGATTCCACCCCTGTTTCCAACCGCGCCACAGAAATAATCCGAGTACCCCCAGCATCACCCCATGGGCCAACCAGCGAAACAACTGGATATCATCCAGAATATTGGGGAGTAAAACCACGATGGCGGCCCCCAATACGGGCCCCAGACGCGACTTTCTCCCCCCCATGATTAACGCCAAAAGAAAGGTAATGGTCAGTTCAAAGTTGAAACTGTTGGGGGCGATAAACAGTTCATTGAAACTGAACAGACTTCCTGCCAGACCGGCAATGGCGGCACTGACGACAAACGCCAGCACCTTATAACGGTAAACGCTGACTCCCATGCAATCAGCTGCCACAGGACTCCCGTGCAGTGCCTCGAAGGCTCGGCCAAAGCGTGATATCAACAAACGGTGTATCAAAAATCCGGTAAGAAAAAAAATCGCCAAAACAACGTAGTAATATTCGCTCTCTTCAAGGGCATGACCCCACAAGTCCGGTTTCTGCAAACTGATGCCCAAAGGACCATTGGTCAGAAAATCCATTTCATTGATAAGAATCTGGGCAATGGTACCGAACGCGAGCGTCACCATCGCCAGATAGGGTCCTCGCACCCGTAATGCCGGCAAAGCCAATACCCCGCCAAAGAAGGCGGTCACTGCCATGCTGGCAGGCAAGGTGGCCAAAAACGGCCAGGCCGTCTTGGTGCTCAGAATCCCTGCCGTGTATGCCCCAATCCCGAACAAGGCGCCATGGGCCAGAGACACCTCGCCGGTATAGCCCACCACCACATCCAAGCCAAACAACAAAATGGCATAAATGGCGATGAGTACCCCCTGATGAATGTAGTACTCGTTGATCTCACGAGGCAGCAGCGCCAACCCTAATAACGCCATGCCCCACCACAACCATGATCCGCGAAACTTCACCCGTCTTACCCCTTCAAAACTTTTGAACCGCCGCGCGACCAAACAACCCATTGGGCTTCCAGGCCAGAATCAGCAGCAACAAGATCAGCCCCGGCACATCCTTGTAACCAGTGGAAAAATAGAAACCCGTGGTGGTTTCAGCGATTCCCAAGATAAGCCCTCCCACCACCGCGCCCATGCCCGAAGTCAAGCCTCCAATAATGGCCACAGCAAAGGCTTTCAACCCCAGGACAGAACCCATGGATGCCCCCGTCAGCGTTATGGGCGCAATCAATACTCCGGCAAACGCGGCAGTCAGGGAAGACAACGCATAGGAAAAGGCAATGACCGCCCGGGTATCGATGCCCATCAACCCAGCGGCACCTCGATCGCTGGAGGTAGCGACCACTGCCTTGCCATACAAGGTCCGACGATTGAATAATTCCATCAACCCCATCAGAAGCAATGCTCCCACCATAACCCCCAGTTCCATGGGCAGAATATTCGCCCCCAAAATATGTACTGGGGTCGTGGGCAGCGGCGACGGAAAAGGAACATCGTCACGCCCCCACACGTTTTCGGCCACATTACGGAAAATAATGCCCAAAGCGATGGTAGACATGATCCAGCCAAATTCGGAATGAATACGCAGGGCCGGACGCACCGCCAGGAACTCCACCACCAATCCCTGCAGAGAACCAATCACCAGGACAACAGGCACCATCAACCAATAATTCAGGTATGGGCCGCCCATGATTTCCCCCGTCAGTGACAATCCGGTCATGGCACCCAGCATCAACGCCTCCCCTTGACCAAAATTAAGGGTCCCCGAGGTGGCGAAAGTGGACTGATAACCAAAGGCGATTACGGCATAAATCATGCCCAAAGCCATGCCACTCAGTACGAGCTGAGTCAAAATATTCATAAATCCGTCTCCCCTTAGAGAACCGCTGACTCAGATGGATTGCTGTCGGAACGCTCTCTCAGCGCTCTCTCTGCGCCCTTTATTTCATGTCTTCTTTATAGGCATACACCACTCGCCCCCCTTTCACCTCGCCCATGACCGTCACCGCAGCATTAATGGCTTCATGGTTATCATGGGTGTAGGGCTTGTCATAGGTGGTGACCACCCCTTCAACTTTTTGGTTCAGATTTTCCAACGCGGCACGAATTTTTGGGCCATCGGTGGAGCCTGCCTGTTTGATGGCCGCCACCAATAGATACAGGGAATCATAACCCTGAGCAGCGGATACCGGGGAAGGAATCCGCCCATTGGCAGGATGGTAGGCATCCTGATAACCCGCAATAAATGCCTTACGCTTTGGGGTATTGCCCTCCTGAATGAAGGTCTGTGGCATGCGCGCGCCTTCTCCGTTGACTCCGGCATTGTCGATGAAATTGGCCATGGAAAGGGTCCAACTGCCTACCATGGGCACTTTCCACCCCAGTTTGGCCATGCCATTAGCCACCTGCGCCAACTCCGGACCGATGCCATAGGTCAAAATCACTTGGGCGCCCGCCTCTTTGGCACGCAGTAACTGTGCCGTCATATCGGTATCCTTGATATTGAACTTTTCTTCAGCCACAGCCTTTAATCCTCGGGCTGCCAACGCCTTTTCCAGATCTTCACGACCCAGTTGTCCATAATTGGTCGAATCCGCCAGAATGGCCACTTTAGTCAGTTTGCGTTTGGCCACCGCTTCTTCAACGATCATGTGAGCCTGAATCTGATCACTGGCAGATACCCGGAAAATATAATTGTCCGGGTATTGTGGCGGAGAAAACTGATGGGTAATCACGGAACCCGTGGCCACATTGTTGAGTACAGGGATTTTGGCCTGCTGAAAAAACCGTTCAGCCGCCAAGGCCACACCCGTATTGATAAACCCCAAATCAGCCACAACTTTTTCCCGTCCAATCAACTCTTGCGCCACCTGAACTCCGCGCTCATTGCGCGCTTCTTCATCCCGTTCCACCAATTCAATCGGGCGACCCAACACCCCGCCCGCTCGGTTGATTTCACCGGCAGCCAGGCGCACACCATCCCGCATCGACAAACCCATGGGCGACGATCCTCCGGTAAAGGGACCCGATACGCCGATACGAATGGGATCCGCAGCCTGAACTGTAGAAACCGCCGTGACCATGCCCAGCAACAATAAAACTCGATTCAATGGTGTGAGTTGCATAATCAGATCTCCTGCCCTATATCCCCATAGTCGAAAAAATCCAGCGAAAGTTTCCGAATACGGGTAAAAAGATGAATGAACATAAGCGCTGGCCCGCCGCTCCCAATCGACGCCACGCGCACCTCGCAGAACATTTTGGCACAATATGGAACATTGCGGTTTTCCCCTACACAACAATATTTCGAGGATTTCCATGCTTTACCGTCTCGGTCTCCACGCTCCCATGATCGCCCCTTCGTCCTTTATCGAGGAAAGTGCCAGCATCATTGGCCAAGTCATCCTTGAAGAAGAATCCAGCATTTGGTGCCAGGCCGTACTGCGCGGTGACAATGAACCCATTCGGGTTGGTCCACGCAGCAATGTGCAAGATGGTGCCCTATTGCATACCGATCCGGGAGCTCCTCTCACCATTGAAGCCGGAGTAAGCGTGGGCCACGGCGCGGTACTTCATGGCTGCACCGTAGGCGCGGGATCGTTGATCGGTATTCGGGCCGTGGTACTGAACCATGCAGTCATTGGTAAGAACTGTTTGATTGGGGCCAACGCATTGATCACCGAAGGCAAACAGATTCCGGATGGCTCCTTGGTCATTGGTAGCCCGGGACGGGTCATTCGTGCCCTAACGGCGGAGGAAATTGCTGGACTCCAAGCCAATGCGGCCGTTTATGTGCGACGTGCCGAAGAATTTCGCCGAACCTGCTTTCCTCTTGACGCACCATCCCCAGAGAACCCGTAATATGACCACCGTCACGACGCAGTTGGTAGATGGGCCGGCCGGTTTGCTGGAAACCGTCTTAACCCTGCCCGACGGCCCCGTCCGCGGACTGGCGCTGGTGGCTCACCCCCACCCCCTCTTCGGCGGAACCTTGGAAAACAAGGTCACACAAACCCTGGCGCGTACCTTCACCAGCCTCGGCTGTGCCGCTTGGCGCATGAATTTTCGTGGTGTCGGCCAAAGCGCCGGAAGTTTTGATCAGGGAATAGGGGAAACCGCAGACTGGCTCGCCGTTTACCAGCATGCCTGCCAAACCCATCCCAACCTGCCGCTGTTTCTGGCGGGGTTTTCCTTTGGGGCCTTTGTCATGACGGAAGTCGCGCGCCAATTGCCTTGCCACCGCCTGGTTCTGGTGGCCCCAGCGATCCATCATTTCCCCGTGGGAGCGGTTCAGAGCCAGAGCATCATCATCCATGGCGAACGGGATACCACGGTCCCCCTGGAAACCGTCATGCGCTGGGCCGAACCCCAGGAACTGCCGATTTTGGTGGTTCCCGGAGCAGATCATTTTTTTCACCAACGCTTGATCCTAATCCGCGACTGGGTTAGTCTCACCTGTCGTTTCTAAGCTTCGAGGATATTTCGTGCTTCTCTTGTCGGTTAAAGCCTTTCACATCATGGCCATGGTCACCTGGTTTGCCGGATTATTCTACCTGCCTCGACTGTTTGTCTATCATGCGCAATGCCCCGATAACGATACCTTGGGACACGAACGCTTCAAAATTATGGAACGTAAACTGTTTTGGGGCATCACCACCCCAGGAGGCATCCTGACCGTAGCTTCGGGACTGTTCATGGCATTCGGACTGGATGACCGTGGCGGGTGGCTGATGCCCAAACTGACGCTGGTTACCCTGCTGGTGGGATATCACGGGTGGTGTGGTATTCTGGTTAAAGCTTTTGCTCAAAACCGCAACTCCCATAGTCATGTGTGGTACCGCTGGTTCAACGAATTTCCCGTGTTGATCCTGATCCCTGTGGTTATCCTCGTGGTATTCAAACCTTTCTGACAGGCCATCACTTTCATGTCTTCTTCCCAAGTGTTTTTCTGTCCCTGTCCCCGTGGCCTCGAAGGGGTTCTGGCCAGCGAACTCACGGCCCTGGGTGCCGATCAGGTTCATAGCCGAGATTCCGGAGTAGCTTTTTGTGGGGATTTCCTCCTTGCCATGCGCATCAATCTGGAAAGCCGCATCGCCAGTCGCCTCCTCTGGCAAGTGGCTACGGGAACCTATGATTCGGAACAAACCCTGTACGAACGTGCCGCCGAACTGCCGTGGAGCGAATGGTTCACGGTGGATGACACCCTCAAAATCGATACCCGTGCCCACCATTCCCCCGTCCGCAGTCTGGACTTCGTCACCCTGCGCATCAAAGATGCCATTTGTGACCATTTCCGCGCCCGTACCGGACAGCGCCCTTCCATTGATACCCAACAACCCGGAGTCCGCGTCCACCTGTTTCTCGATGAGAACCAGTTTACCCTGTCCCTCGACACGTCCGGAGATGCCCTCTTCAAACGTGGCGAACGGGCGGCCTCGGGAGACGCCCCGCTCAAAAAAAATCTGGCTGCGGGATTATTGGCGCTGGCAGAATGGCGCCCCGGAATCCCCTTGCTGGATGCATTTTGCGGATCCGGTACCATTCTTCTGGAAGCAGCGGAACAAAGCCTGCAACGGGCCCCAGGGTTACACCGCTCCTTTGCTTTTGAACGACTGTTGAACTGGCCGGTGGCCCTTCATTGGCCCAAGGTCCAACGGGAAGCCCTGAACCGCGCTCTGCCTCCCGCTCCGCTACCCCTCTGGGGGCGAGACCTGAAAGGGGATTCCCTCGAGCAAACCCGCCTGAATTTTGAGGCCGCAGGCTTGAGCGAATGCGTCACCCTGAAACAAGTGAACATGCTGGAATCCCTGCCCCCGTCTCCCTCCGGCATCCTGCTGAGCAACTTGCCCTACGGTGTGCGCGTAGGAGAACAGGTTGAACTTGCGGAATTCTATCCCTTGCTGGGGAACGTTCTGAAGCAACGCTATACTGGATGGACGGCCTATTTTCTCACGGCAGATTTGCAACTGACCAAATCCCTGCGTCTCAAAGTGACCCGTCGCACCCCTTTGTTCAATGGCGCCCTCGATTGTCGCCTACTGCGCATTCCACTGGTCAGTGGATCCAATCGAACACCGCCCCGTGTCACGGAAGACGCTGTAATATGACGGTCACATGAACGGTGTATAACTGCCGTTCATGAACCTGCAAGCTTACACTGACATTCAACCTGCGGAGGTCGATTTGGGAGCCCATATTCTGGTCGTTGAAGACGAGATGGCCATTCAGGAATTGATATCTCTCAATCTGACGCAAGCCGGACATGAGCCCCTGGTCGCATCCAGCGCCCTCGAAGCCCTGGATAGAATACAAGATCTCCTGCCAGACTTGATTCTAGTGGACTGGATGCTCCCAGGTATGAGCGGATTGGAACTGGTCCGGCGCCTGCGATCCCACCAGCGCACCCAACGCGTCCCCATTATCATGCTGACCGCCCGAGTGGACGAAGCCGACAAGTTGCTGGGACTGGAGTCCGGTGCCGATGATTACATCACCAAACCCTTTTCCATCCGCGAACTGAATGCCCGGATCAAAGCGGTACTGCGCCGCCGTGCTCCTCAGATCACGGAAGACCCCGTGGTTTTCAAAACCCTCTCGCTGGACCCCGCCACCCACCGGGTACACGCCAACGGACAGGAAATCTCTCTGGGACCCACCGAATTCAAATTGCTGCACTTTTTCATGACGCATACGGAACGGGTCTATTCCCGCACCCAGATTCTCGATCATGTCTGGGGAGACCATGTATTCATTGAAGAGCGCACCGTGGATGTTCACATCCGCCGCTTGCGTTCTGCTCTGGAAGCCTCGGGCTGTGACCAACTGCTGCAAACCGTTCGCGGATCCGGTTACCGCATGACTGCATTATTCTAGCAGGAGGCGCTTCCTTCCCCCCCGTCTTCAGGAATGGTACTCTGTCATTCATCGCGGTCCCTGCCAGACCCTTCATGAAATCCTTTCTGACCTATATCCTCGGGGTTCTCTTCACCATTCTGGCCCTGTGCGCCGGAGTCACCCTCTTCGCCGGATGGATGTGGGGGGTGTCGCTGTTCGCCTTCTTCATGACTGCGGTCGCCGCCCGCGATGCCTGGAAATTACAGTCTCTGCACCGCTGGCTACAAAACCAACCTCTTTCTACCACCCACAGCACGGGGCGTACCTGGCAACAAGTCTTTGGGCAATTGCACTCCCTCGAACAACGTTTTGATGAAAACGAAGTCCGTTTGCGTGAAGCGTTGGAGCGCTTTCAACAGGCTTTGGCGCTATTACCCAACGGAATCGTCATACTCGATCAGAATCATCGCATTCTCTGGTGCAACCCCAGCGCCGAACAACACTTTCCCATCCACCTGGAACAGGACCGCGGACAAAGCCTACCCTACCTGATTCGGCAAACCGAGTTTCAGCAATTTCTCGATGCCCCAGCGCCTTCCTCCATGCCCCATGGCACCCTGCACCGCCGCCCGGACAGCGATAAGGTCCTCTCCATGCAACTCGTTCCCTACAGCGACCATGAACGTATGCTGGTCACTCAGGACATTACCCAATGGGAAAGAGATGAGCGGGTAAGACGCGACTTTGTCGCCAATGTTTCCCATGAGTTGCGCACCCCCCTCACGGTCATTGGGGGATTCATCGAAACCATGCAAAACAGCGGCCCCTTGCCACCTGCAACCCAGGAGCGAATTCTGGAAACCATGGCAAATCAAACCCAACGGATGCACCGACTGGTGGAAGAACTGTTGTCCTTATCACGACTGGAAAGCCAGACCGGTCAGGCTTCCATGATCCCGCTGTCGTTGCAAGGGCTTTTGACACAAGTACTCCAAACCGCTCGCCAACTCAGCCAGGGACAACACACCCTCACCACAGTGGGGTCTTTTGACCTAACCGTGCTGGGATGCGAATCGGAATTGCTCAGTGCGTTTGGCAACCTGGTCGCGAATGCCGTGCGCTATACCCCAGCGGGGGGTGAGATTGCGTTGGAATGGCAACAGACGGAATCAAAAGGCATATTTTCCGTACGAGATTCCGGTATTGGGATTGAAGCCGAGCATATTCCTCGCCTCACCGAACGCTTCTACCGGGTAGATCGGGCGCGCTCCAGAGACACGGGAGGCACGGGATTGGGATTGGCCATCGTCAAACAGGTGGCCATGCATCATGATGCCCACCTGGAAATCCAGAGCGAACCGGGGATCGGCAGCACCTTTTCCTTGCATTTCCCTGCGGCACGCCTGCTATCCTCCTGAGCAACCTGCTAAAATGGAAGCGACATCCCTTTGAGATTGCCCCATGCCCAGCCACGACATTCAAATCATTAACAAGTTGGGCCTGCACGCCCGCGCTTCCGCCAAACTCACCCAAATCGCCTCAGCCTATCCCTGCGATGTATTCATCTCCCGCAATGGCCGAAAGGTCAATGCCAAGAGCATTATGGGAGTGATGATGCTGGCGGCCGGACGCGGTTCCTGGGTCACTCTGGACGCCTCTGGAGAACAAGAAAGCGCTGCTTTAGAAGCGTTGATCACGTTGATCAACAACCGCTTCGACGAGGGCGAATAACATGAGCTTTGCCCTCCATGGCATTGCTGTGGCCCATGGCATTGCCATCGGCCGAGCCCACCTGTTTTCCCAAACCAGTCTCGAAGTGACCCACTATGTGGTTCTGCCGGAACAACGGGCAGCCGAGATACAGCGTTTTGACGAAGCCCTGCATCATGTCACCCATGAACTCAAAGGACTGGAACAGCAGATCCCCCCTGGAGCACCGCCGGAAATGGCGGCTTTCCTGCAGTTGCACCGCATGATCCTGAAGGACGATACCCTGGCACGCATGCCCAAACAGCGCATTCAGGATCAGGGCTGTAACGCCGAATGGGCATTAAAGCAACAAGTAGACAGCCTGATCGCCCAGTTCGAGCAAATGGAGGATCCCTATTTACGCCAGCGGCGCGATGACATCTGGCAAGTCGGGGAACGACTGCTCAAGGTCCTGATGGGACAACCTGCCCCCAACCTCCCCCCCCATGGCGAGGCCGCTGACAGTATTCTGGTCGCCCACGACATCAGTCCGGCGGATATGGTGCTATTCAAACAGCATCCCTTTCAGTCGTTTATTACGGACATGGGTGGAGCCACCTCCCATACATCGATTTTGGCTCGCAGTTTGGGAATCCCCTCGGTAGTTGCCCTGCATCATGCGTGGAAGATGATCCGTGAAGGCGAAATTCTGATCGTCGATGGCATGGCGGGAGTCGTGATCGTCAACCCAGACTCACAGATTCTGGCGGAATACCGCCTGCGTCAGGAGCTCTGGCATCTGGAACGACAGAAGCTGAAACGCCTGCGCTCCACCCGCGCGACCACCCTTGATGGTACCCCCATCGAACTGTTAGCCAATATTGAAATGCCCGAGGATATGGACGCTGTCAAGAAAAGCGGGGCGCGCGGTATCGGCCTGTTCCGTACCGAATTTCTATTCATGAATCGCCACGATCTTCCCGGTGAAGAAGAACAGTTCCATGCTTACCGGCAGGTGGCTGAAGCCATGCGCGGACTGCCCGTGACCATCCGCACCCTGGATATTGGCGCCGACAAGCCTGTAGAACCCAGCGGCATTGCCTCAACCCTGAACCCAGCCCTGGGATTGCGCGCCATCCGCTACTGCCTGGCCGAACCCCAGTTGTTTTCCACCCAGATTCGCGCCATTTTGAGAGCTTCTCATTTCGGCCAGGTACAGCTGCTGATTCCCATGCTGTCGAGCCGTCACGAACTGCTGCAAACTCTTGATCTGGTAGAACAAGCCAAGGTTGACCTGCGTGCCGAAGGCATCCCCTTCAACGACAGGCTCCCTCTGGGAGGAATGGTAGAAGTCCCAGCAGCGGCCCTGGCTTTACCCCTGTTCCTCGATAAGCTGGATTTCTTCTCCATCGGCACCAATGATCTGATTCAGTACACCCTAGCCATCGATCGCACCGATGATGCCGTGGCTCACCTCTTTGATCCGTTACATCCTGCCGTGTTGTTGCTTATCTCACACACCATCCGCACCGCCCACAAGGCCGGCAAACCCATTGCCGTCTGTGGGGAAATGGCGGGGAACTCAGCCATGACGAGATTGCTCCTGGGGTTTGGCTTACGCGAATTCTCCATGCACCCTGCCCATCTCCCGGAAGTTAAGCAAGCCATCCTGAAAACCAGCTTGGCCGACTTGCAAGCCCCCATCAAGCGCATTCTCGCCACCTACGACCCCACCAAACTGGAAGAAAGCGTCACTCGTCTCAACGCATAGCGCCTCCCCCCTTCACTGGGTTCCCACCACCACCAGCGCTGTGGTCGCCACCGCCGAATTCTGCGCCTGCAATTGCGCTGTCGTGGGCCCAACACTGCTTGCCGTCGTGCCACTACTGCTGCTCCCGCCACCGCAGGATACCACCAGCAGGGTTGCCGCCAGGGACCCCCATCTCATGAATTTTTTCATGTCACACTCCTCACCAACAAATTTCAGGCCAATACCTCAATGGGCTCCACAACCTGCCATCCTGTCACCCCCTAGAACTGGCACACCCCGCCGCCACTGCCATCCTGTACCTGTACCAGCAGGGTATTGCCCCCATTGACCGGTATGACCAGCAATACGGGTCCCGCTCCGGGTGCTGCCGTCCCGTTCTTGGCGGTCATGGTCAGCACCATTTGCACTGCCCCCGGAACCGTGGCTGTTCCCTTCTGCGGCGCAACCGTGAATGTTCCCGAGGTGACCAGCGTTGAATCTGTCGTCGTAGGAGCGGGGCTGGCACTGGTATAACTTCGATCCACCTCGGCCACACTGAAGGTTCCCGAACTCCCCGCAAAAGTGAACTGACCCATCAACCCCAAGATAAACGGACCCACCGTTGTTGCTGAACTCGCATGCACAGCTTGGTTATAATCCACCACACTCTCCCCTGCGGCCAAAATCATATTGATCTCGAAGCCACAGGTTCCCGAAGTCGGCATGGAGGCGCTGGGTGCCAGAGGCGTCTGAATCACGCCGGCGGGCGCTGACGCCGCCAGGGCCGACCCACAGAACGCTATGCCCAGCACCAGAGCCAATACCCTGCGCCCAACCCCCGTTTCATTCCATTTCCCCATTTTTTTCATCATTTTTCTCCTCACAAATCCATTGCTCGTGGTCAATCTGGCCATCCGTTCAAAACTGGCAAACGCCGCCGCCATTGCCACCCGTCTGGTTCTGGATCAAGAGCGTCTTGCCCCCATTGACCGGCATCACCAACAAATTGGTCGTCGTATTGTTCGGCGGCACAGCAGCGGTTCCAGACGAACCGGCTGCCATATACCCGGTAGTGGTCAGAACCAGCGGATAGGTCCCTGTGGGGTTATAGGTCAGAGGCGTTCCTGGCGCCATCGTGCCGCTGATGATCGTTACCGTATCGGTTGGAGCTGGATTTGTTCCGGGTGTACTATACTGGCGCGTCAGACGGGACAGGGTCCAGGTATTGTGGGTGAAATCCAGCACCCCCATAATCGACAGGTCAAAGCCAGAACCCGTCGTGGTCCCAGCTATAGCCAACTGCTGCAGAACCGCATTATCTCCAGCGGCCAACACCCGATTCACCTGAATGCCACAACTGCCCGAGGTAGGCAGGGCCGTGGCATTGGCCGAGGGCACCCCGGCGACTTGAAGTACGCATACGCCCAACGCCACGGTCATCCACCGTGCCATGGATCCCCGACGCTTCCCCTGTTCTTTAGTATTTATCATCATTGACCTCCACAATCAGTCGAATGCAACCGCAAGAAACCATCCCCTGTGTGCCTGTATTACCATGCCCAGCACTTGACTGAAGCATAGCAATTTCAGATACCGTATCCAACTCCCAAATGGGATAGAAAGCCCCGATTTTTAAATGCGGAAGATAATGCTTGGAGGAAAGCGCAGAGAATGACGGAATTTCCCGACGTAAAGCCCATGTCCCTAAGACCTGTTCGGGCAAGTCCGGTTTGTGGTCACACAGAGAGAAAATTGATCGGCATGACGCCGTATCGTTGGCGGTAGGCTTGTAACCGCTGGAGTGTTGCGGCTTGCGATGAATCCTGGGCCAAGTGGGCCACCAAATGATCGAGGGTGGCCACACTGCATACAGGAAGACCCCATTGCCGTGTCACTTCCTGAGTAGCAGAGAGTTCCGTCTGACCTCGTTCCATCCGGTCCAACGCGATGACTACTCCTGCAGGAATGGCCTGAACCTGTGTCAGCAAGGCCACGGATTCGCGCACTGAGGTCCCGGCTGAAATCACATCATCGATGATGAGCACCCGTTGTCCTGCAGGGTCGGCACCCACCAGCACGCCCCCTTCACCATGGTCTTTGGCCTCCTTACGATTGTAGGCAAAGGGCACATCCCGCCCCCGTCGCGCCAGCGTCATGGCGATTCCTGCCACCAGGGGAATGCCCTTGTAGGCTGGGCCAAACAGCAGATCAAAAGATGGGGCCTGAGCCAGAATGGCCGCGGCATAAAACTCACAGAGGGCTTCCAAAGCAGCGCCCGTATTGAACAGCCCTGCATTGAAAAAATACGGGGACAACCGCCCCGCCTTGGTCTTGAACTCGCCAAAGCGAATCACTTGCCGTTCCACCGCAAAGGCTACAAATCGTTGCGCAAAATCACTCATTTTTCATCTCTCTCGGGTCACACACCAACCCACTGAATTAAACAATAACGTTCGTCTCGATCGCTGGGGGTTCCAAGCCGCGAATAGACCCACGGAGGAACCAGAGTAACCATAGCCCTGGCAAAGCCATTAGCGTCGCCACCAGAAAATATACTTCCCAGCCAGCCCGTTGCGCCAGCATCCCGGCAAACGGACCGATCAACACACGCCCCAATGCCGCCAACGCCGAGAGCAGAGCAAACTGGCTGGCGCTATAACGCGCGCTGCAAAGGCTCATCAGCAATGCTGCAAAAGCGCTGGTGCCCATGCCACTGGTAAAGTTCTCCAGAAACACCGCACCCACCATGCCGTAGAAATGATGCCCCCAAGCCGCCAATCCTATAAAGGACAACGTTGCCAAACCCTGAATCCAGGCAAAACGCCAGAGGCTGCGAAACAATCCCCAGCGCAACATGAGCGCCCCTCCGACAAAACTTCCGGCAATGGTAGCCCCTAATCCGACCCCTTTATTTACCATACCCACCTGCACCAGATCAAACCCCAGTCCACGCAACAGGAAAACGCTGGACAGCGCAAAGGCCAAGGCATCCCCCAATTTATACAACACCACCAGGGCCAGCAACGGTAAGGCTCCTGAACGCAGAAAAAAATCGCGCCACGGCCCCGTAAAGGTTTCCTGCCAGGAATGGCCCTGCACAGACGACGGGCGCTCGGGTTCCTCACCCCATAAGGTACCCACAATCCCGACCCCCATGGCCAATGCCATGACATCATAAGTCGTCAACCACCCACAGGCAGCAGCCATGCCCAAGGCCACAGCGCCGGCGCAGAGCATAGCCAGTCGATAGCCCAGCATGGCACTGCTGGCCCCCAAGCCGCGTACTGCAGGGGCTAATAGGTCGGTGCGATAGGCATCTATCACGATGTCCTGCGTCGCCGAAGCACAGGCCAGCAGCAGCGCCCAAAAGGCGATGGACTCACTCGGACGGGCGCTATCGGCATGCCCCAGCATCCAGATCAATAACAGGGTCACCCCCTGAGTCACCAGCATCCAACCACGGCGGCGGCCCAAAAAAGGCCAGCTCCAGCGATCCAGCACGGGAGCCCAAAGAAACTTCAAGGTATAGGGCAACCCTGCCAGAGTAATCCAGCCGATCTGGTCCAAGGCCACTCCGGCAGTCGTCATGCGCGCTTGTAAGGTGGCACCGCTCAGGGACAAGGGCAATCCGGAAGAAAATCCCAGCAGCAAAACCACGACCAATGCGCGAAAATTATCCCTAGTCAGCCCCCCGCGCCCCGTCACACACTCCCCCCTAGTCGCCTATTCCTCATACTGCGGAACGTATGCGGTAATAAGCCAGACTCCCCAACAGATTGGGGAGGGTGTGGACCACACGCCCCGCCGGATTCATCACCCGCCGTTCTATCACCTGAACACCCATGCGGGCACACAGTGCCTCAAAATCCTGCAGCGTACAGAGGTGCACATTGGGGGTGTCATACCACTCGTAAGGCATGTCTGGCGACTTGGGCATCATCCCGTTCAACACCTGCCAGCGGTGTTTCCAGTACCCAAAATTGGGGAAAGTGACAATGCCTTCCCGCCCCACACGCAACATTTCACGTAAAATTTCTTCCGTGTTACGCATTGCCTGCAACGTCTGTGACAAGATCACCGTGTCAAAAGACCCAGCTGCAAACCCCGACAAACCAGACTCCAGATTCACTTGAAGCACCTGAATCCCCTGACGCAGGGCCGCCACCACCCGCTCGGGCACAATCTCTATGCCATAGCCCGTTGCTCTCCGGGTACGCTGCAAATGGGCCAGGAGCTGACCATCACCACAACCCAGATCCAGCACCCGGCTTTCCAGGCGAATACCTTGGGCAATCAATTCATGATCAGCACGGATCATGGGGCGCACTCCTGGGCAACGCGCTCCAGATAGGCACTCATCACGGAAAAATAATCATGGTTTTCCATCAAGAACGCATCATGTCCTTGATTGGACTCGATTTCCGCATAGCTCACCGGCACCCGATTGGCCAGCAACCCTTGAACGATTTCCTGCGAGCGGGCCGGCGAAAACCGCCAGTCCGTGGTGAACGACAGCACCAGATACTGGGCGGTGACTCCGGCCAAAGCCGCTGCCAGATTTCCTCCCGTTTGGCGTGCCGGATCGAAGTAATCCAGGGCTTTAGTCATGATCAGGTAAGTGTTGGCATCAAAGCGTTCAGAAAACTTCTTCCCCTGATAACGCAGGTAGGATTCGATTTCAAATTCCACCTCCAGAGAAAAGTGTGGCGCCCCCCCCAGCAATTCCCGACCAAACTTTGCCATCATGGCATCGTCGCTGAGATAGGTGATATGGCCCAGCATACGCGCCAGTCGCAGACCACGCTCAGGAACCACACCATGGGCATAAAAATCGCCCCCATGAAAATCCGGGTCCGTAGTGATGGCCTGACGCGCCACCTCATTAAAGCCGATGTTCTGGGCAGACAGACTGGGCGCAGCGGCAATCACCAAGGCATGGCGCAAGCGATGGGGGTAACTTATGCTCCACTGCAATGCCTGCATGCCACCAAGACTTCCTCCCATCACCGCAGCAAAACAGTCGATCCCCAAGTGGTCTGCCAAACGCGCCTGGGTTTTCACCCAGTCTTCCACCGTGACAAAGGGAAAGTGTGAACCATAGGGCCGACCCGTGGCCGGATTCACGCTGGAGGGGCCGGTAGATCCATGACAGCCGCCCAGATTGTTGACGCCCACCACAAAAAACCGCTCGGTATCCAGCGGTTTTCCCGGCCCCACCATGTTATCCCACCACCCCACGGCACGCGGGTCTTCCGCATAATGACCGGCCACATGATGGCTGCCTGAAAGCGCATGACAGATCAGAATGGCGTTGCTTTTATGGGCATTGAGCGTGCCATAGGTTTCATATACCAGTTGATAGTCATGCAACATCACTCCGGAAGCCAGGGTCAGGGGCTCGGCGAAACGAACCACCTGGGGAAATACGGTTCCCACGGACCGCGTTTCTTTATCCTCTGTCGTCACAACGACTCCTCAGACCGCCGCCAGCTTGCGCCGCAACAGTTCATTCAACTGGGCAGGATTGGCACGCCCACCGGTGGCCTTCATGGCCCGACCGACAAAAAACCCAAAAACCTTTTCTTTGCCCCCGCGAAATTCAGCCACCTGCTCGGGATGTTGGACCATCAACTCGTCGATGACTCCTTCAAGCGCCGCCAGATCAGACATTTGCGACAACCCCTGCGCGGCGATAATAGCATCGGCCACCCCCCCTTCGCGCCAGAGAATATCAAACACTTCCTTGGCCAACTTGCCGGACAGGGTTCCATCCTGCACACGCGCCAATAAACCCGCCAATTGACTTGAAGATACTGGACTGACGGCCACTTCCAACCCTTCCCGTTTCAAAGCCGCAGCCAGTTCCCCAGTGACCCAATTGGCACACAGTTTGGGATCGACCGCCCCTTCTTTCAGCAGAGCCAGATAGTACTCAGCCCACGCCCGTGAGGCGGTTAACAGTCCGGCATCGTAAGCAGACAAACCTAGGGTGTGTTGCAAGCGTTGGGACAACGCTTCCGGCAATTCCGGCAACGCCGCCCGCTCGCTCTCTATCCAGGACGCATCCACGCAGAGCGGCAACAGGTCGGGATCAGGAAAATAGCGATAATCCTGGGCATCTTCCTTGGAACGCATGGAACGGGTCTCATCCCGATCGGGATCGTACAGACGGGTTTCCTGAATCACCCGCCCCCCCCCTTCCAGCAATTCGACCTGACGGGCGAACTCAAATTGAATCGCCCGTTCAAGAAAACGAAACGAATTGAGGTTCTTGATCTCACAGCGCGTGCCCAGAGCGGTCTGCCCCTGGGGACGCACGGACACATTGGCATCACAGCGAAATGACCCTTCCTGCATATTGCCGTCGCAAATCCCGATCCAGGTCACCAACCGATGAAGCATCCGGGCATACGCCACCGCTTCCGCCGCACTGCGCATCACCGGTTCGGTGACAATTTCCAGCAATGGGGTCCCTGCCCGGTTGAGGTCAATACCAGAACGACCATGAAAATCTTCATGCAGCGATTTCCCTGCATCTTCTTCCAGATGGGCGCGGGTCAATTGCACCGAGTGGCGCACGCCCTCCACCTCGATCTCCAGTGCCCCCCCCTGAACGATGGGCAACTCAAACTGGCTGATCTGGTAGCCCTTGGGCAAATCCGGATAGAAATAATTCTTGCGAGCAAACCAGGACCGTGGCGCAATATTCGCGCCCACGGCCAAACCAAAACGAATGGCACAGGCTACGGCTTGCCGGTTAGGCACCGGCAGCACTCCTGGCAACGCCAGATCTACTTCATTGGCCTGCTGGTTGGGAGGCGCTCCGAAGGCCGTCGCCGAGCCGGAAAACATTTTTGACACGGTTGCCAACTGTACATGGGTTTCCAGCCCAATCACCATTTCCCAATTCATACCCTTTCTCCTGCCGCAGCGTATACCGGAACTCGGCGATGCCAGTCTGTGACCTGCTGATAACGGTGCGCCACCGCCAACAATCGTGCTTCTCCAAAATGAGGGCCAATCAATTGCAATCCCAACGGCAGGCCTTGGGCCCCAAAACCCGCAGGAATGGACATGGCTGGCAACCCAGCCAGATTGACGCCAATGGTAAAAATATCCGACAGATACATCTGCACCGGATCTTCAGTTTTGGCTCCAAAAGGAAAAGCGGGGGTCGGGGTCGTGGGCCCCATGATGACATCACACTGCTCAAATGCCTGGAGAAAATCCTGCTGTATCAAGCGCCGTACTCGCTGAGCCTGAAGGTAGTAAGCATCATAGTAACCTTGGGATAATACATAGGCCCCCGTGAGAATACGACGCTTGACCTCAGCGCCAAAGCCCTCGGCCCGACTGCGCCCGATCATCTCCTGCAAATCCCCATACTGCTGTGCACGCCAACCATAACGCACGCCATCATAGCGAGACAGATTGCTCGATGCCTCAGCCGGAGCCAACACGTAGTACACCGGCACGGACAAATCGCTGTGAGGCAGATCGATGTCCACCCGTACGGCCCCCAAGCGTTCGTACTCGCGCAGCGCCTCCTCCATGGCCTGGGCGACATCCGCATCGACCCCAGAACCAAAATATTGACGGGGCAAACCGATCCGCAACCCCGTGAGGGGGCGCTCGAAATCCTGAAAGAAATCTTCCTCTGGACGCGCCACGGAAGTCGCATCGCGTTCGTCGTAATCGGCCATGATGCCCAAACCCCAGGCCAGATCGGCGGCACTGGGAGCCATCAGCCCCCCCTGATCGAGGCTGGAGGCATAGGCGATCATCCCGTAACGAGAAACTCTCCCATAAGTCGGTTTGATCCCGCTCACCCCGCACAGCGCTGCGGGCTGGCGAATGGATCCTCCCGTATCCGAGGCCGTCGCCAGTGGGGCCAGCCGTGCCGCCACTGCTGCTGCCGACCCCCCAGAACTGCCCCCGGGAACATGATCAAGACTCCAAGGATTGCGCACCTTGCCGTAAAACGAGGTCTCGTTACTTGACCCCATGGCAAATTCATCCATATTGGTCTTACCCAAAATCACGCCACCCGCTTCATTGAAGCGGGTGATCACGTGGGCATCGTAGGGCGCCACAAAATTGGACAACATGCGTGAACCACACGTGGTAAGCCACCCTGCCGTACAAAAAATATCCTTGTGCGCCACCGGAATCCCTGTCAGCGGACCCCCTTCTGCCCGCGCCAGACGTTGGTCTGCAGCCCGCGCCTGAATCAGACTGCGCTCCGGATCGAGGGTGATGAAGCAGCCCAAAGTCTCATTCTGATGATGCGCTCGCTCCAAGTAGGCCTGAGTCAATTCCACACTGGAAAATTCCCGTGAACGCAGGCCGTCGGCAAGCTCACGCAATGAAGTACGATCAAGATTCATGACATTCCTTATTCGATGACTTTGGGGACCAGATAGAGCCCTTTTTCCACTTCTGGCGCCAGTGACTGAAACAACTCCCGCTGGTTCTTGGCGGTGACTTCGTCGGCACGCAAGCGCACAGGCATGTCAAAAGCCTGGGCCAAGGGTTCCACCCCATGAGTATCCACGGCCTGAAGCTGATCGATCAACCCCAGAATGCTGTCAAATTGTTGCGGCAAAACGGCCAATTCCTGTTCTGTCAATTGAATACAGGCCAAGCGCGCCAATTGATGTAATGATGTTTCGTTTAAAGGGTCTGACAAGACGCCTCCCATGCGTGGTAAGGAATGGTGTAATCGCGTATCATGGAGGGTTTTAAAGCTGGCCATCCAAGGACGCATATGTTCGAATTTCTGCGCGGTTATTTCTCCACCGACCTCGCCATCGACCTGGGTACCGCCAATACCCTGATCTACTCTCGTGGCAAAGGCATTGTACTCAACGAACCGTCTGTCGTGGCCATCCGCCATGATCGCGAAAACCATGGCAAAAAGACCATTCAGGCGGTGGGGCTGGCAGCAAAAGCCATGCTCGGGCGCACACCGGGCAACATTACCGCCATCCGCCCCATGAAAGATGGCGTGATCGCTGATTTTACCATCACCGAGCAGATGCTCAAATACTTTATCCGTCAGGTCCACGAATCACGCCTGTTGTCCCCCAGTCCACGCATCATCATTTGCGTTCCCTGCGGCTCCACTCAGGTGGAACGCCGCGCCATTCGCGAATCCGCATTGGGGGCCGGAGCACGTCAGGTTTTTCTCATCGAGGAACCCGTGGCGGCAGCCATCGGCGCTAACCTGCCCGTAGCCGAAGCTACCGGTTCCATGGTGGTGGATATCGGCGGGGGGACCACTGAGGTGGGCGTGATGTCCTTGGGAGGACTGGTCTATGCCGCATCGGTCCGTACCGGCGGCGATAAGTTTGATGAAGCCATCATCAACTATATTCGCCGTAACTACGGCATGCTCATCGGCGAAACCACGGCCGAGCAAATCAAAAAGGAAATCGGCTCGGCATTTCCCGGGTCAGAAGTGCGAGAAATCGAGGTCAAGGGACGCAATCTGTCCGAGGGCGTCCCGCGCACGTTCACCATTTCCAGCAATGAAATTCTCGAAGCACTCACCGACCCCCTCAATTCCATCATCGGTACGGTCCATTCCGTATTGGAACAAACCCCTCCCGAACTGGGGGCCGACATTGCCGAGCGCGGGATGGTGTTGACGGGCGGCGGTGCCCTGTTGCGCGACCTCGATCGCTTGCTGATGGAGGAAACAGGACTCCCGGTTCTGGTGGCCGAGGATCCCCTCACCTGTGTCGTGCGTGGCTGTGGTCGTGCACTTGAAGATATCGACAAACTGGGGATGGTCTTTACTTCAGATTGATGCCCCCCCGAAGACAGAGAATGGCATGTCGCCACTAGAAACCCGCCCCCTCGATCTGTTTTCCCGAAGTGCATCACCATGGTTTCGGGGGATGGTTTATGCCCTGCTGGCCTTGGCCTGTATCGCCACCGACGCGCACTTTCATCGCCTGGAAATGCTGCGCCAAGCCCTAGAAGTCATGACGGTACCCATCCAGGAAGCTGCGGAAATCCCCTCCTTGACCAAGCAAGTCATGGAACGACATTTTGATTCCCTCAGTCGATTGCAGGAAGAAAATACTACGCTGCGCCGACAACTTCTGTTACAAACCGGCCAGGCACAACAAGCGACCCTTCTACTGCGCGATCTGAATCAAATGCGCGGCCTGCTTCAATTGCAGAGCAGCCCCCTTTTCCCCGCGCGGGTCAGCGCCATCATCAGCAGCGCACGCAACCCCTTCGTGCAGAAACTGCTGCTCGAGGGCGGAGAAAGCCAGCAGATCCATCTGGGCTCTCCGGTGCTGACGGAGCAGGGGTTGCTGGGGCAAATCACGCGGGTCTATCCCCTTTACAGCGAAGTCACCTTGGTCAGCAACCGCAACCTGACCATTCCCGTCGAAATCGAGCGCACAGCTTTGCGCACCCTGGCCGTAGGCAGCGGGCACCAGGGCGAAATGACGTTACCTTACGTTCCCTCTGGATCCGACGTGCGTCCAGGAGACTTTCTGCTCACTTCTGGCATCGATGGACTGTACCCCCGTGGCCTTACCGTAGCCACCGTCACCCAGGTGAATCGTAGCAAATCCTCAGCCTTTGCCGACATCACGGCCCGGTTGAACGCAGGAGTGGACTCTGCCCCCTTTGTCCTGGTTATGACACCGTCACCGGCAGCCCCGCTCATGGAAGAATCCCCAGCAGAAACCGGCAGCTCACACCCTGTACCGACCCATAAAAAACCCTGACATGGATCCCATTGCCCCCAATCAGGCTGGTCCGGCGCTGCGTGCGCCCCATTCACTACGCTGGATTTTATTCAGCTTTACCCTGAGCCTGGTATTCCTATTTTTCCCCTGGCACGGAACTGGACTGCTTCTCCGCCCTGATGTCACGGCCTTACTGGTGGTCTACTGGGGCGTTTTTGAACCCGTGCTCGTCGGCAATGGGACGATCTTTGTTCTTGGCCTATTGAGCGATACGGCCTCCAGTCATGTACTGGGAGTTCATGCCCTGAGCTATTCCCTGCTATTCACCCTGGTTCAATACTATCGCCCGCGCATTCTGTCCTTTTACCGCCTCAACCAGATGCTCCATGTGCTCATGCTTCTGATGGTCACACAGTTGACGGATGGAGTCGTTGAATGGGTTCTGGGCTATGCTTGGCCCGATTGGATCTGGTGGTTGCAACCCGCTATCGGCGCCTTGGGTTGGCTCTTTCTGCCCTCTCTTCTGGAACGATCTCCCCGTTCGGGGGATACCCCAAAGAGTTTGTGACATGACCGCCCCCCTCCGCAACCCCCATCAGGACCGCTGGAATTTTCGGCTGCGACTGCGCTTGATGTGGTGGGTGGTTGTGGTACTGACGGTCATCCTGCTTGGGCGTCTCGCCTGGTTGCAAATCGTGGCTCAGCGCTACTACCATACCTTGGCTGAAGCCAACCGCATCTCGTTGGTACCCACCGTTCCCAATCGCGGTTTGATTCTCGACCGCAACGGTGTCCTACTGGCAGAGAATCACTATGATTACGATCTGGAAATCAACCCCAGACTCTGCCCAGAGGTTACCCAAACCATTGACGGACTCACCGCATTGGTCACGATTACCTCATCTGACCGCAAGTTGTTTCAAAAAATGCGCGATGAAACCCACGGACTGGCACCTGTCCCCATTCGGACCCATCTGACGGAGGATGAGGTGGCGCGTTTTTCCGTCAATCGCTATCGTTTCCCCGGAGTAGACATCGAAGCGCGGCTCACACGATTTTACCCTCAGGGGACCCATGCCTCTCATCTGATTGGCTACATTGGCCGCATTAATGAGGATGACCAAGACCGTCTGGAGGATGAAGACCTCAGCGACCAATACCGTGGCACCAATCATATCGGGAAACTGGGTATCGAGGGTCATTATGAACAACTCCTCCACGGCACCCCAGGATTCGAACAGGTGGAAACCGATGCTGCCGGTCATGGGGTTCGGGTTTTGGCGCACACCCCCCCCGTATCTGGCAATGACCTGTACCTGACCATCGATGCCCATCTGCAACAAGTGGCAGAGGACGCCTTCGGCACCAATCGGGGAGCCCTCGTTGCCATCGACCCCACCACCGGAGAAGTCCTGGCCTTTGTCAGCCAACCCGGGTTTGATCCCAACCTGTTTGTCGATGGTATCGATCAAGAGCACTGGAATGATCTCAATACTTCCCCCGATCATCCCCTCAATAACCGCGCCTTGAGAGGCCAATACCCCCCCGGTTCCACGGTCAAACCCTTTATGGCCCTGGCGGCGCTGCAACTGAATATCCGCACCCCCGAGTATACCCTTGCTGATCCTGGTTACTTTGCCTTCCCCGGAAGCACTCATCATTACCGCGACTGGAAAGAAGGGGGGCACGGTATGGTGAACATGGCCCTATCGATCATTCAATCCTGCGATACTTACTACTACAGCCTGGCCAATGAAATGGGGATCGATGCCCTGCATGATTTTTTTATCCAGTTTGGGTTCGGCCAAAAGAGTGGCATTGACCTGGACGGTGAAGCCTCTGGGCTGTACCCCTCCACCGCCTGGAAAAAAAAGAAATACCATCAGGATTGGTACGGAGGAGACACGGTGATCAGCGGTATTGGTCAAGGCTTTGTGCTGGCGACCCCTCTCCAATTGGCCGTGGCCACGGCCACGCTGGCCAATGGAGGACGACGTATGAAACCCCATCTGGTCAAGGCCATTCGCAATACTGAAAATGGCCGGATCGATCCCGTGGCTCCTGAGGTGGTCCAGTCCATCTCGTTTCGCCCCCAGGACCTGGAAACCCTTCGATTGGCCATGGAGGGTGTCATGAAACCCGGAGGTACCGCCAGCCAAGCGGGAGCCGGAGCACCCTATGCCATTGCTGGAAAAACCGGAACGGCTCAAGTGGTGGCGGTTCGTCAGGGAGAAAAATATAATGCTGGGGCGTTGGCTGAACGCAACCGCGATCACGCCCTGTTCATCGCCTACGCCCCCACCGATCATCCGCGCCTGGCCATCGCGGTTCTGGTGGAAAACGGGGGGCATGGTGGCGCCACTGCCGCGCCCATTGCGCGCCAGGTTTTCGATTATTACCTGCTGGGAAAAGTCCCTGCTCCCATCCAACCTACACGGAGCCCCCCTGCCGATGATGTTCCCCTCGATTAAAGCCTGGCGTAAAAGCTGGCTGGCCCCCCTCGACCCCATTCTGCTGAACACCATGACGGTTTTGGTCTTGTTCAGCCTGATTGTGCTCTACAGCGCTTCGGGAGAAGAAATCGGCAAAGTGACCAGCCAATTGCGCAATCTTGCCCTGGCACTGACGGGAATGTGGCTGGTGGCCCGTACCCACCCCCAAACCCTCGAACGCCTGGCCTTTCCCCTTTATGGCATCGCGCTGCTGGCGCTCATCGGCGTCGCACTGTTTGGTGAAGTCAGCCATGGCGCCCGCCGCTGGCTACACCTGGGCCCCGTGCGCCTGCAGCCTTCCGAGTTGATGAAAATTGCTCTGCCCCTAGCCCTTGCCGCCTTTTTTGAAATGCGGGCCCGCACCCTGAATTGGCGTGACTTCGTGATTGCCTCGCTGATGCTCCTGCTGCCCGTGGGACTGGTATTGCGCCAACCCGATCTGGGTACGGCACTGCTGATTGCCAGTTCCGGATTCTATGTGCTGTACTTTGCCGGATTGCCCTGGAAAGTCATGGCTTTTCTGGGAGGCAGTGTGCTGGCCGCCTTGCCGATGATCTGGCCCCTGCTTCATGGTTATCAGAAAAAACGCATTCTGACCTTCATAGACCCCACTCAGGACCCTCTGGGTGCTGGCTACCACACCCTACAAGCCATGATTGCCATCGGATCCGGAGGCGTACTGGGCAAAGGATGGCTGCGCGGCACCCAGTCCCATCTGGATTTTTTACCGGAACATACCACCGATTTCATCTTTGCTGTATTTGGCGAGGAATTCGGTCTCGTGGGAGAACTGGTATTTCTGGGTGCTCTACTTATTCTCATCACTCGTGGTTTCGTGATTGCCAATGAAGGCTCCACGCCTTTTTCCCGACTCATGGCCGGAGCCCTGTCCATGACGCTATTCACTTATACTTTCGTCAATATGGGCATGGTCAGCGGGATTCTTCCCGTAGTCGGCGTACCTCTACCGTTTCTGAGCTATGGTGGCACGTCTCTGGTCACGCTGTTCATCAGCCTGGGTTTTCTGATGAGCGTCCATCACCATCGTAAACTGGTCAAACATTGAACGGAACATCCATGAAAAAATCCCTGGGCTTTCTCATTGTTCTATTTGTTCTGGCCGGTTGTAGCACCACTCCATCACCCGTCACATCCATCCCTGAAAAGCCTGCGCCACAAGGCACTTATCAAACCGATGGTCCGGGGCTACACCCCCCCGCCAATATGGCCGATATCCCCGATGCCATACCCAAATGGGAACCCCTGAACAAATTTGCCAATCGGCCTTACACCGCCATGGGCAAAGTCTATATCCCGGATGTCTCAAACAAACCCTACAAGGTCCAGGGAATAGCTTCCTGGTATGGACGCAAGTTTCACAACCAGAAGACGTCCATTGGCGACATCTATGATATGTATGGCATGACCGCTGCCCATCCCACCTTGCCCATTCCCTGCTATGTCCGTGTCACCAATCTGGCCAATCACAAATCGGTGGTGGTGCGCGTCAATGATCGCGGGCCGTTCAAATCAGATCGGGTGATCGATCTGTCTTATACCGCCGCGTGGAAGTTGGGGTATGTCAATCACGGGACCGCTCTGGTGGAAGTCGAACGCGTCTTCCCCTAAAGACTCAATCCGACCAGGCTGCCTGCGCTTCGGCATGATAGCTGGAGCGTACCAAGGGTCCAGCGGCCACCTGGCGAAAACCCAAGGCACGGGCTTCGTCAGCCAGGGTATCGAAAACCTCCGGAGGCCAGTAGGTTTCCACTGGCAGGTGATGCACCGTGGGTTGCAGATATTGCCCAAGGGTCAGCATATCCACCCCATGGGCGCGCAGATCCTGCAATACCTTACGCACTTCATCCAGGGTTTCTCCCAACCCCAACATCACCCCTGATTTGGTCGCCACCCCAGGGTGCCGGTCTTTGAAGGCCTGCAGCAAAGTCAGGGAATGGGCATAGTCGGCCCCGGGTCGAACTGCCGGGTATAAACGGGGGACGGTTTCGAGGTTATGGTTGAATACCTGGGGCGGCGCCGTGGTCAAGAGATCCAGTGCCAGTTCCAAACGGCCTCTGAAATCCGGCACCAGAATCTCGATGTGGGTGGCGGGCGCAGCGCGGCGAATGGCATCGATACATGCCACAAAATGCGCCGCTCCACCATCACGCAAATCATCCCGGTCTACACTGGTGATCACCACAAAACGCAGCTCCAGGCGTGCAATACTGCGCGCCAGCCGCTCAGGTTCCGCAGGATCCACTGGATCAGGACGACCATGACCCACATCGCAAAAGGGACAACGGCGGGTGCAACGGTCTCCCAATATCATGAAAGTGGCCGTCCCCCCACTGAAACATTCGCCAATATTGGGGCAAGCAGCTTCCTCGCACACCGTATGCAGTTTCTCTTCGCGCAGCAATCGTTTCACCGCATGGTAGCGCGGATCGGTGGGGGTTTTGACACGAATCCAGACGGGTTTGGGC
>VFSW01000538.1_pt1 | contig 56030 bp, 57 predicted proteins | sample 5358111 | NCBI WGS metagenome assembly VFSW01 (sample SAMN11554181, study PRJNA540505) | mine drainage metagenome | isolation source: sediment from site ElyBrook_90M | place: USA: Ely Copper Mine, Vershire, VT | collected 2017
GCCCACCCCCCAATATTTCCGCCTTACGCCCGCTCCTGCTGCTGCCGTCTCCCTTATCTGCACCGCCTCCCGTTGAAGCGCTCCCTTCTCACGCCCTCCCTGCCGCGGGCTCCCCAGCCGTTTGCACCCAAATCATTGCGTTCCTATTTGGCCGTTGCGGGCGCCGCCACCTGCGAGATGCGCCTCCAGGCCTTTCCGTTCCACCCATCGTGGTCCATCACCATCTTGTGGCACACCGCCGGATCCTCGTCGCTCGGTTCTCCGCAATAGGTCACTTGCAGTCCGTCGGCGAGCAGTTGATAACTGGAGTGCACGAGCAGATCGGAAAGCCACAGCTTTTCCAGGCCTTTTTCTCCATATCGCCACGCGCCAAACATCCCGGTGGAGAGTTCATCCGTCCGCCCTGTCACCGTGACGAACACTCCGTCGGCCTTTTCCAGCACCGCCAATACAAGAAAATCGTCGAAAATATCCGGATCGCTGAAGCGGTCAATCTTTCCCGCTAGCCGGTACGCTCCCGTGCTCTTCGCATACACGCGCACCGCAGAGGGCCCGGTATCGCCGAAGTTCACCGCCAGTAAATAGACCGCGGGCTGGCCTCCCGCGCTCATCACGCGGTAGGATTCCCCTCCTGCCTTCTGGCTCACCAGCGTCGCCAGTCGCGCATTCAGCCCCGCCACATCCGGCGTCGCCCCGCGATTCAGTTCCGCCAGCGCCAAGCCATCCAGCAACGCGAGCGCCGCATCCTGTGTCTTCTGCAGCGTTTCCAGCGAATGCGCCCTGTCGTAGGAAAGTTCCGTCGAAAGCTTTTGGAATTCCCCCGCATTCGGTATGGTGCTTGCTCGCTCCGCCTGCTCCGCCGCCGGCTGTTCCGCCGCCGGCTTCTCCGCCGCTGGAGCTTCCTGCGCTCGAGCTCCTCCTGCACCAAGCAGCATCCCCGCGCCACACCACACGATCGCAAATACGTTTGCCAGTGCGCTTCGCTTCATAGGTTCTCTTGCCGGTGGGACCTCTTCCTTCTCCCGCCGGACAATCCTCCGCGCATAGTATAGCGAACCTCGCTGGCACTGCGCCCCGGCCCTGTGCCGGATTGGTGCATTGGCTCCTGCGTACGCCCCCCTCCTTTGTCCTTTTCCTCCCTCACCGGTCCGGGACTATAATCCAGCGGGGGGAGGAATGCCGCCATGCCGGATGGTCGAATACTTGTCGTTGACGACGAGGAACCAATCCGCGATGTAATCCTCACGCTCCTGGAATCCCAGGGTTACCAGTGCCTCAGCGCGCCTGACGGCTATGCCGCACTGCGCGAGATCTCCCTCAGCTCTCCCGATCTCGTGATCAGCGACATGGTCATGCCGGGCATGGATGGCATGAAGTTGCTCGGAGCTCTCCAGCTTCGCGATGCCGATATGCCGGTGATCATTGTCACGGCATTGCACGATCTTTCCATCGCGCTCCAGGCCATGCGCGCCGGAGCCTATGATTACGTCCTCAAGCCCTTCGAACGCGAGCAGCTTTATTTCAGCGTCAGGCGCGCTCTCAAGCACCGTCGCCTCGTGGTTCAGAACCGCTCCTACCGCGAGGATCTCGAACGCCTCGTGGCCGAGCGCACCCAGCAGCTCTCGCAGGCTTTGGTCGATCTCGAGAAATCCTACGATTACACCCTCGAGGCCCTCGGCGGCGCACTCGATGCCAAGGATGCCGAGATCGAGGGCCACTGCCAGCGCGTTACCGCCATCACCATGGCCATCGCCAAGCTGCTTCCGGTTGAATCCAGCCAGCTCAAGCAGATCGCTTTTGGCGCATTTCTTCACGACATCGGAAAAATGGGCATCCCCGATCAGTTGCTCCGCAAGCCCGGTCCTTTGATCGAGGAGGAGCGCGCCATCATGCGCCGCCACTGTGCCATCGGTTACGCCGTTCTTCAGCGCATCCCTTTCCTGCGCGAGGCGGCGGAAATCGTTCTCTCCCACCAGGAGCATTTCGACGGCTCCGGTTATCCTCGCGCCCTTCGCGGTGAGCAGATTCCCCTCGGCGCCAGAATCTTCGCCGTAGCGGACACTCTCGATGCCATGATCTCCGATCGCCCTTATCGCAAGGCTCTGCCCATCCAGGCCGCGCGCCGTGAGATCGAGCTTCATTCCGGCACGCAATTCGATCCTCGGGTGGTGAAAGCCTTCCTGGCCCAGCCCGACGAAGTGTGGATGAGCATCCACCGAAATGCCGCCATCAATTTCAGCCTTGCCGAACTCGTCGATGCCCATCCCGGCGTGGCGGCGCGCGCCTGAGCTCACGTTTTCGGCGCCTTCCGCTCCTCCTCTGATTTCCCAACTTGCCATTTCCCTCCCGCGCCGCTAGTATTCCTCTTGTTCTCCGCTAGGAGGAATGTCCCGCGATGGCTCTTGTGGCCTTCAAAACTTCGACGAGCACCGGCTACTGCGATTGCATCTGCACCTGCTACAACCTTCAGTCTCTTCGCGACGAGGATTCAGGCAAGGGCTATTGCCCCAGGTGCGCCAAAGAGCACCTCGATCTGAACAAGGGCATTGGCCTGGTGCAGACGCCCCCATCGAAAATGCCCGAGGGTCACGCCCCAGACCACCCGCCGGTGATTCCCGAGCCGTCGGATCCTCCCGGCCGCCTGCGGTAAGAGGAATGAACCCCCAAGGCCCGCAAGCCCGGCGAGGCCCAGGAATCGCGCTTCCTGTGTGCCCCTTCGCCGCTTTGAGAAATTCGGAATACCCACCAGCCGTGATTCTGTTTTATCCTTGTTCGCTGAGCTTCTAGTTGGAATGCGGCCGGATGGTAATCGAGGCGCCCGGCGGTTCGAATTAAGCAAAAAGCCTCAGGGAGGCACCAATGGAAACCGGAACTTCTAAAAAATGCGCGCATCCCCCCTGCAGTTGCCCGTCGCCATCCGGCAAGTACTGCAGTGTTCAGTGCGAAGCCATGGAAAAGACGCCCGACATCGGGTGCCTCTGCGGCCACCCTGGGTGCAAAGGCAAAGACTAGCTGCCTCTTGCTGGCGCTCCCCCACGCGGTTGGGGGCATAACATCCCGCATTTCATTGAGCGCCCCCGGTACAACCGCGGGACTCGACGGACCTCGCGGCCAATCCGGCGATGACTCCTGCGATCCGGCCTATCTCCGCCTCTCGCAGCTCAGGGTGAATTTCCAAATACAGCTGGCTCCCCGCCAGCCGACGCAGCGACGCGCTGTCCTGCGCCTCCTCCGCACGCTCGTAGGCCGGCCACACCATGCGCAGGGAAATCCCATCTCGATTCCCGGCCTCAAACCATTCCGCCGCCTCGCCCGGCGGCGTCTCGATTCGCAGGTACGCTCCGGAAATATTTTCTGAATTGCCAAACCGCGCGGGCCTCGGCGGCTGACCAAGCCTGCAGGACATTACCTCGGCGAGAAGCCTCAGCGCCGACCGGCGGCGAGCGATGTCCTCGGGGAGTCCGGCAAAAATGGCGGCAATGCGGCGCCCGACCTGGGGAGTGGCCGCAGCATCAAAGCGGCCGGAATCAAAGAAATTATTTTCGCGGCAGCCGAGCAGGCTCTCCAGCCACTTTCCTGCAAACGCCGCGGGACGTGCGAGCCTCGGGCGGTTGGCGGCGAAATCGGCGCGTCGCAGGATTCCATAGTTCCTTTGCAACCTGGGATAGCTGCGAAGCTGGCGGCGTGCCAGTTCGCCGAGCGAAGGATTCACCGCCGCTCGGGAAATCACCGCCCCGCCTCCGTACGACCAGTGGCTCTTGCTGAACGAGAAAATGGAAAAATCGCCAAAGCTGCCCACGGGCCCGGCGGGATGTACGGCCCCAAGGGCTAGAGCGCAATCCTCAATCAGAAAAATCCTGCGGCCTCTGCACCACTTCGCCAGCTCGAGAATGCCAGGTTGAGGCTCGCCGAAATAGTGGGCGACGATCACCGCCAGCGTATTCCGCGTCGCCACCGCCTCCAGCGCCGGGGGCGTAATATTCAGGTCGGCCTCCAAACGGTAGAAAACGGGCGTGCCGCCGGCCTCACGTACCGCCTGGGGAACGTGCCGGCAGATGAAATCAGGAACCAGTATCTCCTTCCCCCTGGCCCCGGCTGCCCGCAAGGCGAGGAACAGAGCGGTGCGGCCAAATCCAGTAACAACCGCTTCGGCGCCGCCCGTGGAAGCCGCCAGAGAATCTGAAAGTTTCCGCGCTGTGACGGCTGGACTCAAATGGAGGCCTGTCTCCTTGCCCTGCCATCATATCGGAATCTGCAAGAGGGGGGAAAAACCGAGCCTTCGGCCCGCGTGCTATCATCTAATCATTCAGCCATGAATGATATGGTGCGGCTCAGGATATTCACCGATGGCAAATGCCCTGTTTGCCGTGCGGCACGCCTGCGCGTGGAGCCTTGGGACACCCGTCACAGGCTCGAGTTCCTGGATTACAACGACCCCGCGATTGCCGCTCTGGCGCCCTTTACCCCCGCCGCTCTCAGCCAGGAAATGCACGTCCTCGCCCCTGATGGATCCTGGCAGATTGGCTTTGACGGCTGGGTGGCAATTCTGAAACAATTGCCCGCATGGCGCTGGCTTGGTTATCTTGCCCTGCTTCCACCCGCTGGATGGATCGGCCGGCCCTTCTACCGGTTCATCGCGCGGCGTCGCTACCACATTCCCGGCATGGCCGCCTCTTGCCCGGATGGAAGCTGCTCCGTCACCGGGCATCCAAAATCACGGCCGCTGTAATCCAATCCTACCTGGTTTCGCTTCTGATCCTTGCCGCATCACTGGAGGCTAAATGAAACGACTTACCCTGCTTGCGATTCTCGGCCTGACGCTTTGCGTCCCGCGCAGCGGCTTCGCGCAGGAAGAAACCATCGCCAAAACCAGTCTGAAGCCCGGCGAGATGGCTCCTGATTTCACACTCTTAAGCGACCAGTGGAAACCCGTAAAGCTCTCGGACTACCGCGGAAAGAAAAGCGTAGTGCTTGCCTTTTACGTTCTGGCCTTCACCGGCGGTTGAACCAAGGAACTCCAGGCCTATCAGGCTGATATGGCCAAATTGAATGCCAGCGACACCGTCGTGCTCGGTATCAGCATCGATTCTCCCGCCGCCAACGCCGCGTTTGCCAAACAAATCGGAGTCACCTTCCCGCTGCTGAGCGATATGAACCGCACCGTGCTCAAGCAATACGGCATCCTCAAGCCCTACGCCGTCGGCGGAGACAACTATCAGTGGGCGCAACGAACCACGATCGTGGTGGACAAGCAGGGCGTGATCCAGCACGTCGAGCAGGGCGATGGCGCCGTGAATCCGAATAATGCTGTGGCCGTGTGCACCGGCCTGCACGATAAACACACGAAGTAGTTGCGGGCGGGCCGCATGCGTGATTTCTGCCCACCCGGCGCGCCTACGCCAGATAGACTCAGCGGGAATTCGTCTGCGACACCGCGGAAGTTATGGCTTCGGGGCGGTGGTGGAAATTTCCTCGCCCGCCCGTGAGGCATTTCGGCGCTGATACAGCATGCCCAGTATTCCCGTAAAAATCGTCAGCGGGGGAATCATCAGCACCATGATTCCATGCCGCAGCGCAGCCGCGCCCTGCGGGCCGCTGTTGGCCGCGTTCTGGTAGCACATTGCGCAACCCTGCGCAAAAGCGCCAGGCACCGCAAAAAGGATGGCGCCAGCAGCAAGCGACGCCCGCTGGATCCAGCTTCGGCAGCGAAGCAGCACTCTGGCGTGGCTCACTTAATGTGTCCTCATATAGAGCAGGCGCAGGCTATCGGGAAAGAATACGGCCATCATCATGCAAATACAGAAGACCATGGCCGGGATCAGCGTCAGCGACAGGCCCACGCGCTCATACCTCAGGTGCATGAAATACGACATGATGAGCGCCGCCTTCACCAGCGATAGCCCCATCAGGATCGTCAGCATGATGTTCACGGGCACGCGCTCATAGGCCAGGAACACCTCCACCAGCGTCAGCGCCAGCAGCGTGATCCACACACCGGTGATCAGCGTGTTGCTTGCGCCTTCATGTGCTGTTCCGCTATCGTGTGCGCTCATTCAACCCACTCCTCAACCCTTTAGATTCACTGAGAGCAAGTACACCAAGGGGAAAATGAACATCCATACCAGGTCCACAAAATGCCAGTAGAGGCCGCTGACTTCCACGTCCTCGGGGCTGAATTTGCCTCTGGCCGTGCCCGTCGCAATCACGCCCAGATAGAGCACCCCAATTGTCACGTGAAGCATGTGCAGTCCCGTCAGCCCGAAGAAGGCGCCGCCGAAAAGCGGCACGTGCCAGGGATTGGACCACGGCGTTACGTGCTCCACCGTGAACAGGTGGACCCATTCCGTGGCGTGTAAAACGATAAACACCAGTCCAAAAAACATCGTAGCCAGAAGCCACCGCACGCTCCTCTTGCGGTCTCCGCGCTGGCTCGCAGCCACCGCGTGAACCATCGTGAGGCTGCTCGATAGCAGCGCACCGGTCATCAGCGTGGCTTTCAGGATGCCCGGAAAAATCTCAAATGGCCGCGGCCAATTCGGGGTGGCGATGCGCACCCAGGCGTAGGCGATGATGAGGGCCGAAAAGGTGAGCGAATCGGATACGATAAACAGCCACATGCCCAGCTTCTTCGAATTCACCGCGAAGGGGGATTTGCCGCCGCTCCACGGAGATTCCAGTATTCCTTCGGCTTCCGCCTTGCTCACTTTTCACCGTCCCAGAGTCAAAATCAGAAATAAGAACACCCAGAGTCCATCCATAAAGTGCCAGTAGATCGAGGTGACCTCGACCGCCGTTCCACGCGTCAGCCGCACGGGCTGGCGTACTGCCACCATCCCCAGCGCCATCACCCCGCCCAGAAGGTGCAGGCCATGCGCCGCGGTAAACAAATAGAAGAAGCTGCTGCTGGGATTCGTGGACATATAAACGCCCTGTGCGGCCAGTTCCCGCCAAGCCACCACCTGTCCCCACAGAAAAGCCGCTCCCAAGCACGTCGTCGTCCACCACCATTGCTGGAAGGCTTTCAGGTCGCCCGCTAGCAGTCGTCGCCGGGCCACTGCGATTGTGGCGCTGCTCGCAAGCAAGACCACCGTATTCACCCAGAGAATCGGCGGCATTGCCAAAGGGCGCCAGCCACTATTCGGAAAGCCTTTGCGAACGATGTAAGCGCTCACCAGCGCCATAAAAAACATCAGGATGGCGGCCAGGCCCACCGCAATGCCCGTGATGTAGGCCCGCTGCGGCACCTCGCCGCCGCTTCCGCCGCGGCCCTCGCGGCTGTCGCCGCCGCCCGAAGCGCCCTCACCGTGCCTTCCGCGTCCTCCGCCGCCTCCGCCGGATTCAAGCAGCTCGATTTCGTCGGCTACCGCTGTTGTCGAATGCGCCATTTCGGCCTTCAGCCCTTCGCTACCAATGCCGGAGGGATATCCTGCGGCGTGAAATCGCTTTGCGCGCCCGGCACGCTGAATTCATACGGCCCGCGGTACACACTCGGATACTTTCCGCCGAAATTATCGAACGGCGGCGGCGAAGGAATGGTCCATTCCAGCGTGGTGGCGTTCCAGGGATTGATCGGGGAGCGCGGACCCTTCTTCAGGCTCCAGAAAAAATTGATCACGAAGAGAAGCTGGGCCGCCGCGGTGATCAGCGCCGCCACGGTGATGAATACATGCACTGGGTGCAGCACCTGCATGAAGGAATCCGCCGTGGGAGGCTCCGCATAACGGCGCGGGTGACCCACAATTCCCAGAAAATGCATGGGCATGAAGATGCAATAGACCCCCACGAATGTGAGCCAGAAATGCATCTTCCCCAGCGTGGCGTTCATCATCCTGCCGAACATTTTGGGAAACCAGAAATACGTGGCAGCGAAAATGCCGAATATCGCCGCCACGCCCATGATCAGATGAAAATGGGCCACCACAAAATAGGTGTCGTGCAGGTAGAGGTCCACTGCCGGCTGGGCAAGAAAGATGCCGCTCAATCCTCCGCTGACGAACAGCGAGACAAACCCCAGGGCAAACAGCATCGGCACGGTGAATTGGATTCGCCCGCCCCACAATGTTCCCAGCCAGTTGAACGTCTTGATGGCCGAAGGTACTCCAATGGCCAGAGTCAGAAAGGAAAACGCCAGTCCGGAATACGGGCTCATGCCGCTGACAAACATGTGGTGGCCCCAGACCATGAAGCCCAGCAATCCAATCGAACAGATCGCATACACCATGGCCTTGTACCCGTACACGGGCTTGCGGGAAAAGGTGGAAAGCACGTGGGAAGCCACTCCCATGCCCGGCAGGATGGCGATATACACTTCGGGATGGCCGAAAAACCAGAACAGGTGCTGCCAAAGAAGCGGCGAGCCTCCATTGTGGCTCTGCAGTGAATCGCTCACCACTACGCCCGCGGGAATGAAGAAACTTGTCCCCATGCTTCGGTCAAAGAGCAGAAGAATGCCGGCGGCCAAAAGCACGCCGAAGGCCAGCAAGCCAAGTATCGCGGTGACAAACCACGCCCATACGGTCAGCGGCATCCTCATCAGAGACATGCCCGGAGCGCGCAGGTCGATTGTGGTCACAATGAAATTCAGCGCGCCCATCAGCGATGCGGCGCAGAAAAGCGCTACGCTCAAAATCCAGAATGTCTCCCCCATGCCTTCGCCCGGCCCGGTGATTTGCCCTAGTCCCGAAAGCGGTGGGTAGTTGGTCCAGCCGCTCAATGGCGCGCCGCCAGGGACAAAAAACGCTCCCATCAGGAAGAGAAACGCGACGAAGGTCGTCCAGAAGCTGAGCATATTGATCACCGGAAAGGCCATATCCGGCGCCCCAATCTGTATCGGGAGGAAGTAATTTCCAAATCCGCCCTGCGGAGCCAGCGTCAGCACGAAAAACACCATGATCGTGCCGTGCATGGTCACCAGAGTTAGATACTGTTCGGGAAGCATCTGGCCGCCCGGGAAAAAGGGCAAATGGGCATTCGGCCACGCCAGATGGATGCGAAAAAGCACTGAGAGGCCTATCCCAATCAGCACGCTGGTCAGCGCCAGCAGGTAATATTGAATGCCGATCACCTTGTGATCCAAGCTGAAGATGTACTTGCGTATGAATCCATGCGGTTCTGCGCTCACATGAGGTACGGCGTGGGCGTGCGAACTCATTCTTCTCGCCTCCCCGAATTCACTAATTCCCCGCCGGCGGGGCAACCGCCGCGGGCTGGCCTGCGACCGGCTGTTCCTGCTGCTTCAGCCAGTTTTGATAATCGGCTTCGCTCACCACGTGCAGCGTACTGTGCATGCGGTAATGCCCCAAGCCGCACAATTGCGCGCAGATAATCTCGTAGGTGCCGATCTGGTCGGCCGTAAAATGCAGCGGATTGACCATACCCGGAACGGCATCTTGCTTGATGCGCAGTTCGCGCACAAAGAAGCTGTGGATGACATCCTGGGCGCGAATCAGCAGGTTCACCTCGTGATCCACCGGCACCCAAAGTTCGGTGGTCACGATATCATCTTTGCCTGCGGGGTCAGTATCATCCAGGTAGACGGGGTTCGACGAGGAGTCCAGGTTTCGCTGGTAGGGATTCACACGGCCAAACCTTCCGTCCGGCCCAGGATAACGAAAATACCAGAAAAACTGCTTCCCGGTCACCTCCACCTGAATGGCGTCCGGCGCCGGAGCGGCAAAGCGGACTTCCGCCCACGCGCGCCGGGCCATTACGCCCAGTCCGAGGAAAAGCAGGATAGTGGCCGTCGTCCAGATCACTTCGAGGGTATTATTCCCGCGGCTGAAGGTGACGCGCTGGCCGCGATCCCGAAAGCGAAAGATTGCCCAGGCCAGCCCTAGCTGCGAGAGAACAAATACCACTCCCGTCACCCAGAGCGTCCTCATGTATTGGGCGTCAATTTCCTTTCCCACATCGGTGATGGTGGCCGGCGCCGGATAGAGGCGCTGCACGAACACGTACACTGTGATGCCCACCATCGCCACCAGAAACAGCGAGAATAAACCCGCTGTAACCGCTGACCCCTCACCCTGTTTCCCCATCTGCATCGTTTCTGCTCCGCGCACCCGGTTCTTGCGCCGGCGCTAACCGGCCGCTTGTTTTTCGATTGGCAATCATATAGAAGCGCGGCGGAAATGCAAGAAGGAATCGAAGGATTTTTTTCAAGGCCGCTGCCCATACCCGGGGCCTCGCGCCCAATGGCGGGCGCCCGCATTGCCTGCCACGAACCCCCGGCCCGGTTCCGCAGCAACTTTCCCCGAAACTCTGGGTTAAGACAGGCAGGAGGAATTCATGAAATCCAAAATCTTTCCTTTGTTTGCAGCGGGAACCTTGCTCTCCCTGCTCTGCTTTTCGCCGCTGGCCCAAGCCCAGATCCAGCGGGGTGCCCCGGGCTCGACTGGGACCAACCCCACTTCTCGCAACGGCCAGAATGCAAATGGCAACAAGAACCAGAGGAGAGCGGCTTGCATGAAACAGGCTGGAGTCTCCAAGTCCGCGGTGGAACAGCACCGCGCCGTCATGGAGCAAACACGCTCGAAGGTTGCGGCGGTCTGCGGAAATTCCTCTCTCACCCGGGCGCAAAAAAAGCAGCAAATCCAGCAAATCCGCCAGAGTGCACGCCAGCAGGAGCAGGGCCTTCTCAGCCAGCAGCAGATTTCGAGTTTTGAATCCTGCATGCGCGGTGGCGCGACCGCGGGCGGCCATCCTCACGGTGGCGCATCGTCAGACCCTTGCGCCGCGCCGTAACCTTCGTCTAGCGCAGGCCTTCCTCCCCAGCCGGGGTGGAGAGTTTACACCCTGGCTGCGCTCCCGTGCCTCGAGTGAAGCAGTCCCGCTATGCGTGTGGGAAGGCTCCTTCGCAGTGAATCAAGAAGGCGCCGTTGGACTGTGGAGATATCCAGCCGCTGATGAATTTCCACGCCACATGATTCGCTTCCTGATTCCTCTCGATCGCCACGGAGGCAGCATTTTTAGTTGCGCCCATAATTTCGAGCTATGCGCCCCGGGAAATCTCTGTAGCTCGCGCCATGCTGCCTGGTCAATCGGCTGGCGCTCCTGAAGTCAACGTCGTGGAAAAGGTATGCAGGGAGAAGCCTCCCAGGAGAAGGTGAATGGTGCGGAAGGTGGGATTCGAACCCACACGCCTTGCGGCGCCACCCCCTCAAGATGGTGCGTCTGCCAGTTCCGCCACTTCCGCAATGAGAGAGTGAATAAAGTCTACCAGACTTCTAGTGCTTTGGCGCCGCGGAGGGCGCGGGTGAAGGCGCGGTTTTCTGCGCTGGCGCCGGATTCGAGGGCGCGTTTGCCGGCGCTTTCGCGGGCGAGCCCTGTGCGCCGTCCGGCGCCGCCGGCATCTGCATCGGCGGCATCGCCTGCTTGGCCGGGACAGATGAACTCTTCTGCGTCTGCTCGAGGATCGAAGTCACGCTGGCGCCGCCCTGCCCCGCGCCGCGCTTCAGCCACAGCGTGAGCGAAGTCATCATGAAGACAATCGCGCACCAGGTGGTGGCCTTGGAAAGGAAACTGGCCGCGCCGCGCGGACCAAAAGCTGTCTGGCTGCCGGCGCCGCCGAAGGCTCCCGCCAGATCCGCCGCGTTTCCGCTCTGCAGCATGATTACAATCACCAGCACAAAACAGACGATCACGTGCAGCGTAACCAGCAGGAATGTGACCTTCCATCCCAGCCAGACGAGCGCCAGCGCCACTCCAAGCGCCACCGCCCATTTTGCTTCATTCGGCATTCCCTGTTCCATTGCTGGGGCTCCCTCACACTGCTGATTCCACGGCCACTGCGCCCGTAACCGTCCTGCTCATTTCCCGGGGCGGGCAGCGGCTCCCTACGTATAATTCACAATCCCGGCGAACTGCTCGGCATCCAGACTCGCGCCGCCCACCAGCGCACCATCAATATCCTGCTGCGCCATCAGGCCGCGGATGTTCTCTGGCTTCACGCTCCCGCCATACAAGATTCTCACTTGCGAGGCTTGTTCCGGGGAGAAACGCTCGGCGGTGAGCCCGCGCAGATAGCGGTGCGCCTGACTCGCAATTTCCGCCGTGGCCGTGCGCCCGGTGCCAATCGCCCACACCGGCTCGTAAGCCAACAGAATACGCGAGAATTCCTCCCTGGTCAATGCGGCCAGGGCGCCTTCAAACTGGCGTTTCAGCACCTCCTCCTGCCGGCCTTCTTCCCGCTCGGCCAGCAGCTCCCCCACGCAGACGATCGGCCGCAGGCCCGCCGCCAGCGCGGCTTTCACCCGCTTCCCTACCGTGGCATCGGTCTCTCCAAAAAATTGCCGCCTCTCCGAATGCCCCAGAATCACGCTCTGGCATCCCGCCTCCACCAGCATGTTCATGGATACCTCGCCAGTGAACGCCCCTTGCGCCTCCCAGTATCCGTTCTGCGCGGCAATCGTGACGGCGGAGCCCCGCGCTCCCTCCACCGCCGCGTGAAGCGCCGTGAACGCGGGAGCCACCACAATCTCGCAGTGAAATGCGTTCAGCACCAGCGGACGAAATTTCTCCAGCCACTCCCGCGCCTCCGCGCCGCTCTTGTACATCTTCCAGTTTCCCGCAATCACGGCTTGCCTCATCGTCACCCCTCTGCGCCAGCCCCAATGGCCAGCCGCAACTCAAAATACACATCCTGGCCCCGCCAGGCAAGCCTGCGATTCGATTCCCATCCTGGAATTTGCAAAGACCGCCTCCCGCAGCTGGTCCCGCACGCTCGCACAGGCTCTCTCCTCTCAACAACTCCGGTTTCCCATCCCTCCGCCTTCCAGATTCTCTGTAACATATTCCCAGCCAATGCATTTCTACATTTGCTGGATGCCGAAAGGCGGAGTAGCAGCTCGTTCTTTGCAGTCCTGGCGCGATGCCCTCCGGGCGCCGGCGGCACGGCAGAGGCTTTGGGAGGTACTGTTAAAATGGAAAGCACGATCCACATAAGTAGCCGATGGCTCCGCATCGCCTTGATGGGCTTCGGGCTGCTGGGCTGGGCGTTGCCCGCGAGGGCACAAGCGTCGCCTTCGCCCGGTTCTTCGCTGACCCTGGCTGAAGCCGTCCGCATGGCCCTGGCACAGAATCCTCGATTTCGCTCCGCAAGCGATGAAGCCCAGGCGGCCCGTGCGCGTGCCCGTGCGGCAAAAGCGCCCTGGCTGCCACAGGTGGATTTCAGCCAGAGCTTCACGCGCGGCGATAATCCCGTCTATGTATTCGGCACATTGTTGACGCAACGGAGCTTCACCGCGGCTAATTTCGCCCTCCCTTCGCTGAATGCGCCGGCGCCACTGGATAACTTCCAGACCCGCCTGGATGGCCGACTGTCTCTTTTCGATTCCGGAGAAACACGCTATCAATCGCAGACTGCCCAGCGGCTGGTAAGCGCTGCCGATTTCGAGACCGAGCAGGCGCGGCAGGATCTGATCCTGGCCGTTGTGCGGGCTTATTACGGCGTGCTGCTGGCGCGGGAGGATGTCGCGGCCTCGGCCGAATCAGTCCGCGCGGCCAAGGCAAATCGGGACCGCATCGAATCCCTGCAGCATGCGGGCATGGTGGTGGATTCCGACCTGCTCAGCGCTGAAGTCTTCCTTGCGCAGATGAAGGACCGCCAGATTCGCGCGCAGGATAGCCTCGAACTGGCCCGCCTGGAGCTTGCACGGCAGACGGGCATGGCCGCGGACTCTGCGCCAGAGCCCTCCGCGCCGCTCTCGCCGCCCAGTTCACCCGCCATCGTCGCCGCCGATTGGGTCCACATGGCTCTGGAGCATCGCCCTGCGCTGAAGGCCGCTGAACTCCAGAAGGACGCAGCCTCGAGCAGAAAAAAGGCGGCCAAAGCCGAATTCGGCCCCAAAATCGGCCTCTTCGCTAACCTCGAGCGGGATGCATTGACCCTTGGCGGACCATCGGGAACCAATTGGACGGCTGGCGCACGGTTGGATTTCAACATTTTTTCCGGTGGAGCAAGCCGGAGCCGCCTGGAGGAGGCGGAAGCAGCGGAGAGCTACTCCCGGCACGGCCTTGAATGGTTTCGCTCCGGCGTGGTGCTGGAAGTTCGCAAGGCTTGCTTGGATGTGACGGCCGCCGAAGAGCGCACCGCGACGGCGCGTGGCGCCGTGGCACAAGCCCAGGAAAGCCTGCGAATCGTCCAGAACCGCTACGCCGCCGGGCTCACTGGCATCACCGAACTGCTCCAGACGCAGGCGGCGCAACTCGATGCCAAGACAGCCTACCTTTCCGCTGTCCACGATTGGCAGGTGGCGCGGGCGGAGATGGAGCGCTCGGCAGGCACACTCACCACAGGCTCTGGACTTCTGCACCCTGGGAGGAATCCATGATCGGCGCCAACGCAAGACCACTAATCCGGCACCACGCGCTGGGGGCGGCAACCCTGCTGCTGATGCTGGAAATATCGGGGTGCGGCGGGAAGCCCGGCTCGACCGTCCAAAATCCTCCCATCGTGCATGGCCTGCGGGTGGCCACGGCCCACACCTTGGAAATCCCCGATGAGATCGAGGCCCCAGGATCCGTTGTCGCCGCCAACACCGCCCAGGTCGCGGCGCGCACCTCCGGCACGGCGCTCCAGGTGCCTGTGCGGGAAGGCGAAAACGTTCGGCGTGGCCAGTTGCTGGCGCAGCTTGATGAAAGCGAATTGCTCGCGCAGCGCAGCGCCGCACGAGCCGCGGTGGAAGGGGCGGATGCGGCCGTGGCAGGCGCGACGCACTCGGTGGCCGCGGCGCAGAGCCAGTTGGACCTGGCGCAAAAGACATGGAACCGCTACGCCTACCTTCGCGACCAAAAGTCCGTCAGCCCGCAGGAATTTGATGTAGTGGATGCCCGGCGGAAAACAGCACAGGCAATGCTCGAGGAAGCCAATGCCCGCCTGCTCCAGTCCAAATCCGCCCGTTCCGCCGCCGAATCGGAATCGCGCGCCGCGGCGGTCGCAGCCGGTTACGCCCGCATCGTTGCGCCATTCGATGGTCGCGTGCTGCGCCGCATGGTCGAGCCCGGCTCCACGGTATCGCCTGGGATGACGCTGTTCACCATCGAAGACGCTCTGCACTACCAGTTGGAGGTTACATTGCCCGCGAGCACCGTCTCTTCCTCATCCGCATCGCCCTGGTCTCTGCGCACCGGCACCGCAGCACGTGTGAGCTTCGACGCTCTGCCGGGATTGGAGCTTGCGGGAAAGGTGGCTGAATTCGAGCCTGGCGGAGACCCTCAGGCTCACACGGTACAGGCGCGCATCAACCTTCCGCCCGACGCCCGCATCCAGTCTGGACTCTTCGGGCGAGCGTGGCTGCCTCACGGCAAGCGACGTGCGCTCGAGGCTCCGGCTGGCTCCGTGCTTGATCGCGGGCAATTGCGCGGAATCTACGTCCTGGATTCAAATGGCATCGCACGGTGGAGAATCGTCACCCTCGGCGCGAAAAGCGGCAGCCATGTGGAAATCCTTTCCGGCCTCAACGCTGGCGAAGAATACGTCGAAAACCCGGGTGTGCAGGAACTGGATGGTTCGAAGATCGCCGAGGCCCCCTCCACAAGCGAAAAGAGGAATCCATGAACCTCGGCATCGCCGGAAAGCTCGCCCGGGCATTCATGGATTCGCGGCTCACGCCGCTCTTCATTGTCGGCGCCCTGCTGCTGGGAGTATTTGCGATTCTCCAGACACCGCGCGAGGAAGAACCGCAAATCGTCGTGCCGATGATTGACGTAATGGTCAGCATGCCCGGCGCCGCGCCCCGGGAAATCGAGCAACGGCTGGCTATTCCCATGGAGAACCTGCTGCGAAGCGTTCCCGGTGTCGAATATGTATATTCCGCCAGCCAGCCTGGTGCTGTGCTGCTCACAGTGCGGTTTCGCGTGGGCATGAAGGAAGAGGATGCAATCGTACGCACCTACAGCAAGCTGTATTCCAATCTCGATCACATCCCGCCCGGCGCTTCGCCGCCCCTGCTCAAGGTGCGCTCTATCAATGACGTGCCCGTGCTGGCGCTCACATTCTGGGGCCAGGGCTACGATGGAGCCTCGCTCCGCCGGATTGCTGCCGAGGTGCAGCAATCGGTAAAACAGGTGAACGACGTCGCCGAAACCACCCTCATCGGAGGCCCGCCCAGAGAGCTCCGCGTCATGCTGGACCCGCAACGTCTGGCCGCTTTCCATACCAATCCCGCGGCCATCGTCCAGGCGCTGCGTCTTGCCAACCGCAGAAACCTGGCTGGCTCCTTCGCCAATCAAAATGTCGAGTACGCCGTCGAGGCAGGCAATTTTCTCCGTTCGGCCGCCGATGCGCGCGCCCTGATTATCGCCGTGGATGCAGGCCGGCCAATTCATCTTGGCGATGTCGCGGATGTATCCGACGCCTCGGCCGATCCCTCCGATTACGTCTATTTCGGCACAGGAGGCGCCGGCGGGGCGTCCGCGGGCTCGGCCGGCGTCTCACCCGCCGTTACGCTCACTGTGGCCAAGCGCAAGGGCGCAAACGCTACCGAGGTGGCGCGAGGCGTGCTCGCCCGTGTGGATTCCCTTCGCGGCTACGTGATTCCCGCGGGAGTGCAGGCCTCTGTGACCCGCGATTATGGCGAGACAGCCAAGCAGAAATCCGACGAATTGCTCAAGCATCTCTTGCTGGCCACGCTTTCGGTCACCCTCCTGGTGGCCATCGCGCTCGGCTGGCGGGAATCAGGCGTGGTTCTGCTGGCCATTCCCGTCACTCTCTCTCTCACCCTGTTCATCTTTTACGCCTACGGCTACACGCTCAATCGCGTCACGCTCTTCGCTCTCATCTTCTCCATCGGCATTCTGGTGGATGACGCCATCGTGGTGGTCGAAAACATCGTTCGTCACCTCCGCCTTCCCCAGAATAGCCTTCGGCCCGCGGGAATCATCGCCCTCGAAGCAGTGAGCGAAGTGGGCAACCCGACCATCCTCGCCACCTTTGCGGTAATCGCCGCCATCCTGCCCATGGCTTTCGTGCGGGGGCTGATGGGCCCCTATATGCGCCCCATACCGCTGGGCGCCTCCGCGGCCATGCTCTTCTCTCTCTTTGTCGCCTTCACTGTCTCGCCCTGGGCGGCGCTGCGGCTGCTCCGCGGCCATGTCGTCTCCCACGTCAAGGGTGAAGCCGAAGGCCGGCTCACACGCCTCTACCGGCGGCTGATGACCCCGCTCATTGGCAACGCGCGCTGGCGTGCAATCTTCTTCGCCACCATCCTCCTTCTCCTGCTGGGTTCTCTCAGCCTGGTGGCTCTCAAGGCCGTGCGCGTGAAAATGCTTCCCTTCGACAACAAAAGCGAATTCCAGGTGATCGTGGATATGCCCGCACAGACGCCACTCGAGGAAACCCTGGCGGCCGAACGCGACATCGGCGCCTACCTCCATACACGGAAGGACGTCACCAACTATCAGTTGTATGCCGGCACCTCCGGCCCCTACAACTTCAACGGCTTGGTTCGCCATTATTTCCTCCGCCATTCCGCCTGGCAGGGCGATATTCAGGTGAATCTCGTGCCCGCCGAAGCGCGCCACTTGCAGAGCCACGCCATCGCCCGCCAGATGCGCGGCCCCATCGACGCCATCGCCAAACGCTGGAATGCCAAAGTGAAGCTCGCAGAAGTTCCTCCGGGCCCTCCGGTTCTCTCCACGTTGGTCGCCGAGGTTTACGGACCCTCTTACGCCCGCCAGATTGAGCTTGCTCGAGAGGTCCGGCAGATCTTCGAGCACACTCCCGGGGTGGTGGACGTGGATTGGTATGTTGCCTCAGACGCCCGCAAACTTGACTTTCAGGTGGAACAGGATAAGGCGGCGCTGGCAGGAATCTCTCCAGCCGATGTAGCCCGCTCCGTGACCATTGCCCTTCAGGGGCAGGACGCCGGGCTGCTTCATTTGCCCAGCGAGAGAGAGGATCTGCCCATCCACGTCCAGTTCCAGCGTTCCTCCCGCTCCAGCATCGCCGGCCTGGACCAGCTCTTTCTGCCCGCCGCCAATGGAAGCGAAGTTCCTCTCTCTCAGCTCGTCCAGATCCGCGACCTGCCCATCGAGAAAACGATCTACCGCAAAAATTTGCGTGAAGTGGTCTATGTGATCGGCGACGTAGCCGGCGCCGAGGAAAGTCCCGTCTACGCGATCGGCAAGATGAATAAGCAGCTGGACCAGTTGACAATCCCGGAAGGCTATCGCGTCGAGCAGTTCACCGCCGGCCAGCCTCCCGATCCCCGCCGGCTCGCCATCTCCTGGGATGGCGAATGGCACATCACCTATGAGGTGTTCCGCGATCTTGGTCTCGCCTTCGCCGCCGTCCTGGTACTCATCTACATTCTGGTTGTCGGCTGGTTTCAATCCTTCAAGACGCCGCTGGTCATCATGGCTCCCATTCCCTTGACGCTGGTGGGCATCCTGCCCGCCCACGCCCTGATGGGAGCCTTCTTCACCGCCACCTCCATGATCGGCTTCATCGCCGGTGCCGGCATCATTGTGCGCAATTCCATCATCCTGGTGGATTTCATCCGGCTGCGGCGGCAGCAGGGCATGCCGCTCGAGGAAGCGGTCATCGATGCTGGGGCGGTTCGTTTCCGCCCCATGCTGCTCACCGCCGCGGCGGTAGTCGTGGGCGCAAGCGTCATCTTGTTCGACCCCATCTTTCAGGGATTGGCCATCTCCCTGATGGCGGGGGAAGTGGCCTCCACGGTGTTATCACGGATGGCTGTCCCGGTTCTCTACTATCTGAGCGAAAGGAGAGCATCATGAGTATCGAGCGTTTAATCCGCATCATCGCGGGCAGCATCGTCCTCATCTCGCTGGCCCTCGGCACATGGGTAAACCACTATTGGTACTGGGTGACGGCCTTCGTCGGAGCGAATCTTTTTCAGTCCGGCATAACCCGCTGGTGCCTGATGGAGGATATTCTCCGCAAATTTGGTCTGGGCGCGAAGCTATAATTACCTCGCGAATTTTCCTCCCTCTCCGCCGCAAGTGTTTTTGCACGAGGTTGTGCCGCGGGGGTAGCATGTCCTTTATGCTTGGCGCCATCCTGCAGGGCAAATCATCGGCGGCCCGCCGCCGCGCGCAGCAAATCCGCCCCGCCCCCCGGAGCCACCGGTGAGCTGCCGCCAGACTTCACGGCGCCAATTCCTGCAAATGGCGGCTGCCTCCGCTGGCGCGAGCCTGCTGCCGCCATTCCTTGCGGATCGTCCCGCCCCTTCAGCCCTCAACCGCCCGCAACCCGAACTCCTTCCAGCGCAGCCTCCCGCCGATTACACCCTGCATATCCGCACCGTGCCTCTGGAGATCGCTTCCGGCGTGATCGTCTCCGCCACCGCATACAACGATCAGTTTCCCGGTCCGCTGCTCCGCTTCCAGCAGGGCCGCCAGGCCGTCGTGGAAGTCCACAATCACACCGATACCCCCGAACTCCTACACTGGCACGGCCAGTTCGTGCCTCCCTCAGTGGATGGCGCATCCGAGGAGGGCTCCCCCTTTATCCTTCCGCACGGTAGCCGCCGGATTATATTCACGCCGCAGCCCGCGGGATTCCGCTTCTACCACACCCACGTGCGGGCTGGAGCTAACCTGCACGCCGGAATGTATAGCGCGCTGGCCGGCCCGGTCTACATCGAACCCCGCAACAATCCCGGCAGCTATGATCGGGAAATATTTCTTACCTTGAAGGAATTCGAGCCCTCTTTCAGCCGCGGCGGGGATATGGCCATGGATTTCCTGGAGCCCTCGGCTCGTGTGCCGGCGCTCGAGAGCCGGGGCGAATCCGCGATGAAAGCCTCCCTCGCCAAAGGCATGCCCCACGGTTATGAAGTGGGCTTTCGCTATTTCACTATCAACGGACACATGCTGGGCCAGGGCGAGCCCCTGCGCATCAAGCGCGGCGAGCGCGTGCTCTTTCATGTACTCAACGCCAGCGCCACAGAAATCCGCAGCCTCGCCCTCCCCGGTCATTCCTTCCGCGTGGTGGCGCTGGATGGCAATCCGGTTCCGCGCCCGGCGGAAGTGCCGGTGCTCTGGCTGGGTACGGCAGAGCGCGTTTCCGCCATCGTCGAAATGAATCAGCCTGGCGTATGGGTCTTAGGCGATCTTGACGATGACGATCGCTCCTCTGGCATGGGAATCGTTCTAGAATATGCCGGCAGCACAGGGAAACCCCGGTGGATGGCTCCGCAGCCTTTCCGCTGGAGCTATGCGCGCTTTGCCGCGCCGCCCCCGGCCCATCCGGCCCCGCCCGATGAGCATATCGAGATGCTCATCGAGAAGCGCAACGCCTCCAGCAACGGCTTCAACCAATGGACCATCAATGGCGCCGCCTTCGACATGCAGACGCCCCGCCCCAGCCTCCATCTGCGCGAAGGGCGACGCTTCCGCATTTTCCTGCGCAATGCCAGCGACGATATTCACCCGGTCCATCTTCATCGCCACACTTTTGAGCTGGCAAGCTTTGCCGGTGTTCACTCCGCCGGCCTGAGGAAGGATGTGCTGATGCTGGGCGGATACCAGGAGGCGGAAATCGATTTCCTGGCCGATAACCCCGGCCTCACGCTCTTCCATTGCCACCAGCAGCTTCACATGGATTACGGTTTCATGGCCTTGTTCGATTACGAATGAGGGCCACGGTGCCGCGGCGCGGCATCATTCCGCCTTATGGCTTGTTGCTGAGAGCTTCTACGCCTGGCAGCTTTCTTCCCGCCAGAAATTCCAGCGACGCGCCTCCGCCGGTGGAAATGTGTGTGATCATTGCTGTCACGCCGGCGCGGTGCACGGCGGCCACCGAATCTCCGCCGCCGACAATCGAGATGGACCCCGCGGCAGTCGCCTCCGCCACCGCGTGCGCCATCCCCATGGTCCCCTGCGCAAAGGGCGCTTTCTCAAACATGCCCAGCGGCCCATTCCACACAATTGTCTTCGCCCCAATCACCCGGGCGCGAAAGTTCGCTACCGTTCTCGGACCAACGTCCAGCCCCATCTTTTCCGCCGGAGTGGCGCGAATATCGGCGACCTCACCCTCAGCCGCGCCGGGATCGGCGGCCACCACGTGATCCACGGGAAGTTCGAGCGGAAAGCGACGGCCGCGCGCCTCTGCGAGTAGCTCGTGGGCCAGGCCGAGGCGATCCTCTTCCACCAGCGAGCGCCCCACGCCTATGCCTTCAGACTTCAGAAAAGTGTAGGCCATCGCCCCGCCAATCAGCAGGGCGTCTGCCACCCGCATCAGGTTTCGGACCACTTCGATCTTGTCGCTCACTTTCGCCCCGCCCAGCACCGCCACAAACGGGCGCACTGGATTGGTCAGCGCCATGCCTAGATATTTCAGCTCCTTCTCCATCAGCAGGCCCGCCGCCGCCTGCTTCACAAATCGCGTGATGCCCACCACAGAGGCGTGCGCCCGGTGCGCCGAGCCGAAGGCATCGCAGACGTATAACCCATCGCACAGCGCCGCAAGGCTCTTTGAAAATTCCTCGCCGTCCTTTTCCTCCTCGGCATGGAACCGCACATTTTCAAGCAGCAGCACGCCGCCGGGAACCAGCGCGCGGCTCTGCGCCTCCGCCGCCGGCCCCACGCAGTCGGCGGCAAATTCCACCGGCCGGCCCAGCAATTCCGATAGGCGGGCGGCCACAGGCGCCAGACTGTATTTCGCATCCGGCTTGCCCTTCGGCCGGCCCAGGTGCGAGGCGAGCACGAGCTTCGCCCCGCGGTCCATCGCCAACCGCAGTGTCGGCAGGGTTTCGCGGATGCGCGTGTCGTCACCCACCTTGCCGTCTTCCAGTGGCACGTTGAAATCCACGCGCAGAAACACGCGCTGGCCGGCCATCTCAAGATCCCGAATCGATAGCTTGTTCATTTTTCCCCCGGTCGTGTTCACCGCGGCCGCGCTAGAATCGCGCCGCCATGAACTTGATCAGGTCGCGGCACCGGCAGGAATAGCCCCATTCGTTGTCATACCACGCCAGCACTTTCAGGCAGTTTTGCCCCACCATCCGCGTAAAGCCGGCATCCACGATCGAGGAGTTGGGATTCCCCTTGAAATCCGCGGAGACCAGCTCTTCTTCCGAAAAGGCCAGGATGCCCTTCATCGGACCTTCAGCGGCGCGCTTCAGCGCCGCGTTCACCGCTTCCACGGTCGCGGGCTTCTCCGTCCAGACGCTCAGATCCACCACGCTCACGTTCGGCGTGGGCACGCGCATGGCGTAGCCATCCAGCTTCCCTTTCAGCTCCGGCACCACCAGGTGCAGCGCCTTGGCCGCTCCTGTGCTCGTGGGAATCATCGAAAGCGCCGCGGCGCGCGCACGGCGCAGATCCTTGTGCGGCAGATCGAGCAGTTTTTGATCGTTCGTGTAGGAATGGATGGTGGTCATCACCCCAGAGACGATGCCAAAAGTATCCTGCAGCACCTTCGCCACAGGAGCCAGACAGTTCGTGGTGCACGATGCGTTCGAGACCACGTTGTGTTTGGCAGGGTCATAGGTCTTGTCGTTCACGCCGAGCACAAGCGTGTGGTCTGGCTCGGTGGCTGGCGCAGAAATGATCGCTTTCTTCACCGTCCCGCGTATGTGTTTCCGCGCGTCGGCTCCCTTGGTGAAGATTCCCGTGGATTCAACCACAATCTCCGCACCCACCGACGACCAGTCAATCTCCGCCGGATCCTTCGTCTTAAACACCCGAAAGCTTTTTCCATCCACCGCGATGGAATCTTCCCCGTGCGTCACCTGGTTCGCCAGATTGCCCAAAATCGAATCGTATTTCAGCAGGTGCGCCAGCGTGCGCGGATCCGTTATGTCGTTCACCGCGACAATTTCTATTCCGGGATCGCCCAGCGACGCCCGATAGATATTTCGCCCGATTCGTCCAAATCCATTGATCCCAACCTTCACAGGCATACTTCCTCCCTGGCCTAGATACTTTTCTCTCCTGCTTTTGAATCCGCTGCCGCTTCGCCCCACGCCTTCTCTGCGGCAATATTGGCGAATCGAGATGCTAGGGCGAGGCGGGCAAAAAGTCAACGAGGATTGCTCGGCAGGCAATCGCCATTCTAAGGATATTGCCGCACGCGCACCACTTTATCCCCGATGAAAGTGACAAACGTGGTCTTCTGCGGCGGCGTTCCGTAGATCCAGTCTTCTGTCTCTTCGTCCTGGTCGTTCCGCTCGCGCACTTTCTGATCCGGGCGCCCCAGCGCCGCCATCACCATGTCGTGATTCATTCCGGCCACGGCCCGCCGCTCCTCGATGGCCTGCTTGAAAGGCGCCGGAAGGCTCTCCACCCAGTTCTTCGCCGCGGATCGCTCGCTGGAAAAATCCAAAAACGCGGAGAGATCGTGTTTCAGATCGTCCGGACCCATGTCCGGCACCAATTTCCCGTATGCCAGCACCAGCGTGGCGCCTGGCGTGCCAGCTCGAACAGGCCCCAATGTCGTACTGGAAGTGCTATCCACCGGGCCCGGCGAGAGGCCCACCTGCACGTGGTTGCGCCAGTTGGTGTGGTGTTTGCTGCCGCCATTGATTTCTATGATGATTTCCTTCTCGCGAAAATCGATTCGCGTCACTTGCACGGTTTCCCCAGCCTCGCCCGTGCTTCCGTGGGTCGCTTCCCAATGTTTTAGTGCCGTCTCGTCAAAATGGGTTCGCGGGTCGTAGCGGTAGCCTTCCTTGCCCGCCGGCAGCGGCTGCACCACGCGCCCAAATTCGCCGGCCACATAACGCACAATCTCGAGCCGCGATTCCTGGCGCAATGGCGCATTGGCGGGGGTGTGATCGCTCACCTGAATGATCAGCGAGGGCAGCGCCACAGGAGAACCAAAGCCGGCGAACGGCTGGCTGGGTGGCTTGGCCAGGCTGCTGGCCCCGGGGCGAGGGATGTCCGTGCTGGCCAGCAAGGCCGCGAGAAGAGCGATCTGTGCGGCGCGTGTCATCGTCTTCTATTCTAACCCAGCTCGGGCCCGTGCGTGGCGGCCCGCCTGGCCCCATCGGAAGCCACTCCGGCGGCCGCTTCCGCCCGGCGCGCCTTTGCGGCTTCGCCACCGTTTCGCTCTTCCGCCATTTGCCGCGATAGCTGGGCATCAAAGCACCGCCGGCAGCGCGCCTCATAGGTGCCCAGCGCCCCCACCACAATCAGATCCTCGGAAGCCACCAGACGCTGCGTGTGCACCGCGGGGTTTCCGCAGCGGGCGCATATGGCCAGCAGTTTGCAAATTTCCTCCGCCACAGCCAATAGGCGCGGCATCGGTTCAAACGGCCGCCCCAGAAAATCGGTGTCCAGCCCCGCCACAATCACGCGCTTCCCCGCATCCGCAAGGTGCGTGCACGCCTCCACCAGACCTTCCCCCAGAAATTGCGCCTCGTCAATTCCCACCACTTCGGTTCGCGGCTCCACTCGTTCCAGCACCTCCGCGGCTTCCTTCACAAGATCCGAATGAATTTCCAGACCGGAATGTGAAACGATGCCATTCGAGGAATAGCGCCTGTCAATCGCCGGCTTGAATATCTGCACTCGCTGCCGCGCAATCTCGGCGCGCCGCAGCCGTCGAATCAATTCTTCGCTCTTCCCGGAAAACATCGGGCCGACCACCACCTCGATCCAGCCCATGTTGCCCTTCACGATATCCACGTTTCCCCTCCCCGCTATCCTTGCCGCTCGCGCGCCAGCCCCGCGCGGCGCCGGCTCGCTTCCAGCCTATTTGAAAGCCGGCGCATTGTAATACGGCGCGAAGGCGCTGATCGCCGCGCTGCGAAATGAATCCTGACGGGTAATGAAGTTGCGCGTCAGCACTCCCCAGGCTCCCTGCGCGTCGCGTATGCCGCGACTGCCCGCGAATGCATCCACCGCATCAGAGAGCTCCGCGCCCTCTTCCAGCACGCGCGCGGCCAGTGTCGCCGGCATCGGCACAGCTCCCGATTGCCCAAAATATCCCGTCGCGCCCCCATCGGTCACATAAGCCCAATTCTGCAGGAACACCCATCTCCTGCCCTTCTCCTGCACCACCTCCAGCCCGCCCTCCAGGCCCACATAATACGCCCACGGCTTGCCTGTCTCTCGCGCCAGCGCCACCAGCGCTTCCGCGCGATTGCGCGCGCCATCCATGCATTCCTGCCGGCTGCGTGGCGTATGGTAGACCCCGCTGGGCACATCCACACCTTCTATCTCGAAAAGCGCATCGGAATCCAGCGAAGGACCAAACACCGTCAGCGCTTCCCATACCGCATTCAGTTTCGGCCGCCTCGTGCTCCCCACGCCCACGATCACTTTTCGCATCGTCGCCCTTAATCCACCCAGGGGCTCTCCTGCTTTTTTCGTTTGCTGTAGCGCGACCGCAAAAAATCCTTCAGCTCGTCCACCGAGGCAAAGATGTGGTCCGCGCAGGCCAGCATCCACCCGCTCACCTGTGCAATCGGCATCGGCGTGACCAGGTAAACAGGCAGGCCCTTGCGGAAAGCGGCGGTCAGTTCGGCCGCCGTGCCTCCGCTCCGCGGCGCTTGTTCGTCCCACAAGCAGATGACGTAATCGGCCTTGTTTTCGATGATTTGCAGATCGAACTGGATAATCTTGCGCACCACTGCGCGAAACCGGTCCAGCTCCGTCGTCTTCCATTCCCGGAAGTGCGCAGCTTCTTCCTCGCTCAGATTCTTCTTCTCGTCTTCGGCGGGATCGTACACCCGGTGCCCCAGCTCCTCGGTCAGGAAGGGGCTTAGCTTGCGCCGCCACATCCTGCCGCCTTCGGCGGCAAACTCAATCGGCCCGCATAGGTAAGCAAGCATGGGTGGCATCTGCCTCGATGAGGATAATCGCTCTGCCGGGGCAAGTGCAAATCTTCCCGAGCGCTCTTGGCCTGCGCGGTGGTGATGGCACGATGGAAATTCCAGCGCGCCGGTGGCGCCCTGAAACTGTCTGAAAAGTTGGAGCGGCCGAGGGGACTCGAACCCCCGCCTACAGCTTGGCAAGCTGTCGTACTACCCCTATACTACGGCCGCACTCCCGGCGAGTCCGCGCAACCCGCTCGCAGACCCTTTTTGTTTATAGCATGGGTAGCCCGGCCGCGACAACTCCCGCCCCAGGCCACCTTCCCCCATCCTGCGGAGATTCCTCGGGAAAATTACGTCAGCTCGACTATCCGTGCGGACTTCACTATGGGGGATTTTTTTTGGCGCGCGGCGAAACGTTCGGCCCTTTGGCGGTCAATATACACCCGGGCGAATTTCTCACCATCGTGATAAAAAATGTTTACCTGCCAGTGGTGGTGCTTCCGCCGGCGCCCGCGCCGGGCAGTCTTCTTTGCAGGCTTCTTCCTTTCCTTTGGTTCCATAACCCTCACTATCACAACTTTCAGCCGCCGCCACAAGTAACTATTCCCGTATTGGCCTCCTGGTTGTTGCCGTGCCGCTGTTTAACGGCGCGTTACCCCTTCCCTCGCATCGTCCTGTGCAAAGATTTGCAAAGCCTTCCTCTGGCGTGGAACTTTCGCCTTCCTCGGTGCGTAACACTCAGTGTGCAGTACAAGCTAGCCGAAGGGAGCTTCCGAAATGACCATCCGACTCCAGAACGTAAGAATTGACGATCCGCGCAGGCACCCGCGCGAAACCGTTCAGCGCTTGCGCCTGCTTCTCTCCGCTGGAGCCGAGGCCCAGGCCGAATCCGGCCGTCAGGATTTCTATGAATTGAACAGCGGCAGGGAAGTCTTTTACTTCCACATCTCACCGGTGACTCGCAGGGTGCTGCTGCTGGCCGTGTGGGATCGCCCCTCCGCCACGGTCCCGGCGCATCCCGCCCGCTTGGCCGCACATCCGGCCTGAATTCCCCGGCGCAATCACCTGCCGGAAGGTTCGAGCACGTCCTCCAGCTTGAAATTCAACTGATCCAGAATGGATTTATCCAGCTTATAGACTTCCGCGGAATCATCCACGCGCGCATAGACGGCATCGCCAGAGGGCACCGTGAAAATGATCGGTGTGGCTTTGCCGTTGCTTTCCGTCAGGATTACCCGCGCCGCGGGCTTCGCCAGCAGCGCGCTCACCGGCGCGGGCGCGTTTTCCAGTATCTCGGTGGCTGTGGCTCCGCTGATTGGATCGAAGAGCCGCCAGAACTGCACGGCCTTACCCTTATGGTCGGCAGGCTGCTCCAGCACCCACGTGTTGCCCTTGCCCTTCGTGGCGGAAATTGTCTGGCTGGCGGTGTGGATTTCGATGCGGCTCAAATCCTCCGCTCGCAGCGTGGTCAGCGATTTGTCGCGCAGCTCGGCAAACCCTTCGGAGAGCTTCTTTTCCAGGTCAGCGCCGATCTTGAAAATCATGGGCCGCGATGCGTCGCGCGCGTAGAATTCCTCATCCGCCTTCTTGCCCAGCAGCAGCGTCTTGGATTCGCCCTTCGCGGTCCGTACCTGGAGCGTGATCGCCGGAGCCTCCAGCCCATACTTCGCCAAATCCTCCGGCGTCTCGCTCACCAGCGAAGTCATCTTCGCCACCGAAACCTGCGTCAGCATCCCGCTGATTTCGCCCGCGTTGCCCGCCACGGCCCGCGGAGTCTCAAGCATCCAGCGGTCCTGCGCCTGCCTGGCGCCGGTCACGTCGCCAGCCGCGTTCTTCAGCTCAAACCAGGTGATGTCGCTGCCGTTGACGTCAAGCACATTCTTGTCGCGCAGGTCGGAATAGGGCTTGTCCGTGGCGCCCAGCAGGGACTGGGGCAGCAGCAGCACCTGTTTCGCCGCGGCGCTGGCCCTGGTCTGCGCGTAAACATTTCCTCCGGAAAAATCCGTGGCGCCCAGCCGCAGCTCGTGCTGGTGCCCGTCTTTCAGCTGGAAGCGCACCACCACCGCCGGAGTGGCCAGCCCGTAGGAAGCCATCTCCGCCGGCGTGGCCGCGAGCGTACGGGAGCTCCGCGCCGTGGCGATGGCATTCGCGATTCCATCCAGCAGCGTCGCATCGCCGCCCGTCTCGAGCGGCTTGGTGATCGCCCATCCGCCGCCTTTGCGTTCAAAATCGGCCGTCTCGCCGCCCCGCTGAATCTCAATGCTGGCGATGTCCTTGTCGCTGAAGGTATACACCGCCTTGCTCTCGTCTTCGGTGGACGCCGGCGCGATGGGATGCTTGAACTCGTAGTAATACACCACTCCGCCCAGAATCACCGCCAGCAGCAATAGAATCAGGGTGCTCTTTTTCATCGGAATTTTTCCCCGGCGTTAACGCCGGTTCCACCAGATGTAGCCGCCAAAAAGCAGTACCAGCAGGGGCAGCAGGTACACCGCAAAAAGCTGCAAGCCGCGCTGCTGCGCCTCGGTCAGGTTCACACGCCGATTCTCCTGGCTCTTTGGCCGGATGGATATCAAATCGCCTTCCTGGGCCAGCCAGTTGATTGTGTTGTAGAAAAGATCGCCATTCAACACCAGCCCGGCCACCTGATTGGTGGCAAAATCGGAATCCCCGATCACCACCAGCCGGGCATCCTTCCCCCCCAGCTTCTGTTCCGCCGCCACCCCCAGCGAGAGCGGCCCTTTCTGGTCGGTGGCGGGATCAAACTTCACCTCATGCCCCACAATCACTTTCTTCGTAAAGCTATCCGCCGAGGTCTTCAGTATCTCGGTCCCTTTCACGCCGGTGCTATTCGCGTCCGCCACGGCCACCGTCCGCGCCAGCGGGAAAAACGTCATCGAATGTCCAAAGCTTTGCGTGATGGGGCTGTCACCATAATCCCTCACCAGCGGCACGGCCGCGCCCGTGCCAAGCAGCTGCCCGGCGGGATCCAGCACCGTATCGTTCGAAGCATTGATGTTCCATTGCTTGAAGAGCTCATCGAGCTTGGGATCCTTGTCCGGATCAATCAGCAGCAGCACTTTCCCGCCATCCCCCAGATATTTTTGGAGCATTGGCGCTTCCTGCGGCAGCCATCCGGTGGTCGGCCCGGCATCCACCAGCACGGTGCAATCCCCGGGCACGCCGTTGGCGCTCAGCAGATTCACGCTCTTGGTCTGGTAATTTTCCTTGCCCAGCTCGGCATTCACGTCGCTATATCCCTGCGGGCCGGTATCGCTGATCGATTTTTCGCCATGCCCTTCCACGAAGCAGACGGTCTGCACGGTATTGCGCGTGATCTTCAGCAGGCCCGTGGTCACGTCCTGCTCCTGCGTGCTCTCCAGCAGATCGTGCCGGCTGCCGCTGGCCAAGACCACCTGTCCCATGCGCGTGATCCCATATTGCTTGGCAAGATCCGGGCGCTGCTGCGGGTCCACCACCTGGTAGTGAATGCGCGGGCTGGCGTAGGTATATTCCTTCATCAGGTCGTCAAACTGCGTGTCCGGCGATTTTGCAAACCTCACGATGTTTACGTCCTCTTTCAAGCCGCCCAGAATGTTCCTGGTCTGGCTCGAGAGGGTGTAGAACTGTTCCGTGGTCCAATCGAAGCGCTTGTGGTGCCGAAATCCAACGAAATTGAGCATCACCAGGATGGCCACCACCGCCAAGGTCACCACCGCCGTGTTTGTCCCCAAGCGCGTGGAACGCTTGCCGAAGGAACCCGCAATCTCCCGCGAGCTCAGCAGAATGCTGAGCAGTAGCATCACCCCGCCGGCAATCAGCAGACCCTTGTTCACCGTGCTCCACTCGCTCTGGATGACATAGCGCGCGGCGCCCGCCAACACCAGCACCGCACCAAGCGATCCCATCGTGCCCACCATTTCCCGGCGGTCAAACTTCATTCGTTCCCCTTTCATGTCTTACGCACGGCGCCAGCGCATGGAATCCACAGAGCGCACGGTCAGGAAGATGCCCAGCACGATCATGCTGGCAAAGAAAATTAATCCCGAGGTATCTATCACCCCGCGGACAAAATCGTCGTAATGCTGCAGGACGCTCAGATATTGCGTCACCTGGCCCAGCGTCGTGCCTTCGCCCTGCCCGGACCCGACCACCCACAGCAGGATCACCACACCGTAGGTAATCACCGCCGAAATCAGCTGATTCTCCGTCAGTGACGAGATGAACCCTCCAATCGCCAGCAGCACACCGCCCAGCAGAAACGCCCCAATGTAGCAGGCCAGCAACAGCTTCCACGGAGCCCGCGGATCGCTGTGCAGGTACATATACACCTGGTAACACCCGGTCGGCACCAGCATGATTCCAAACATCGTCAACGAAGCTAAAAATTTCCCCAGCACAATCTGCAGGTCGGTCACCGGCGAGGTCATCAGCAACTCCATTGTCCCCCGCTTCCGCTCCTCCGCGTACATCCCCATGCTGAGCAGCGGCAGCATAAACAGCATCAGCGTCCCCAGAATGCCGAAAAAATTCCGCAGCACGATGCTGGTAACGTCGATGGGCTGCGATTGCCCGAAGCGCATTCCCTGCATCATGCTCTCAAAGGCATAGCGGATCACCCCGCTGAGGATGTTCACAAAGAAATACCCGGTCAGCAGCAAAAAGACGCCCACAACGATGTAGGCGACGGGCGAAACAAAATAGTGTCCCAGATCTTTTCGGTAGATGGCGTACATTCCCCGCATCGTTTCTCCTGTCTTTCGTTCCTTTGCTGGATCGCTCAGGCCGCGTGCTTCGCGGCCGGATCTTCAGTGGTCAATTGCAGGAAGACGTCTTCCAGGCTCAGGCTCGCTCCACGCAATTCATACAGCCCAAAACCCGCCGCCGTCACTTTCGCCGCCAGCTCGCTGCGCACGTCTTGCCCGGCCGGCGTTTCCACAGAGATTCCCAGCCGGCCCGGCGTGCCCAGTTGCTCCACAGCCACCACGCGTATCCCCGGAATGCTCTCCGCCAGCCGGCGAATGGCTTCTTCCGGTGCAGCCACCTCCATCCGCACGCGGTCGGCGCCCTTCAGCTGCAGCGTGAGGTTCCGCGGAGTATCCACGGCCACGATCTTTCCCTTGTTGATGATCACCACCCGGTCGCACACCATGCTCGCTTCCGGCAGGATGTGCGTGGAAAGAATGATCGTGTGGCTGCCCGCAAGATTCTTGATGAGCTGCCGCACCTCGATTATCTGTTTGGGGTCCAGCCCCACCGTAGGCTCGTCCAGGATGATCACGTCCGGATCATGCACCAGCGCTTGCGCCAGGCCCACGCGCTGCTTGTAGCCGCGCGAGAGCCGCCGGATGATTTCGTCGCGCTTCTCCTCGATGCTTGCTTTCGCCAGCGCATCCGCTACCCGCGCTTTCCGCCGCTCTCCCGGCACTCCCTTGATCCGGGCCACGAAATCCAGGTAGGTTCCCACGGTCATATCCGGATACAGCGGCGGGGCTTCCGGCAGGTACCCGATGTGCCGCCGCACGTCCAGTGAGTTCTCCGTGACGTCAAACCCCGCCACGCTCGCCGTCCCGCCCGTCGCCGGCAAGAAACCAGTGAGGATCCTCATCGTGGTCGTCTTCCCGGCTCCATTCGGACCCAGAAACCCTAAAATCTCGCCCTTCTTCACCGTAAAAGAAATGTGATCTACGGCCATCAGCCGGTCATACGATTTCGTCAGTTCCTTCACCTCTATCAAAGCGACTCCCTCCCGGGCAAACCTCTCTCGGCATTCTTTCGCCAGCCCTGAAAATAGGGGGAATACGGCTGCTGGCCAACTTAGCCGACCCTATCTTTATACTATGGAATGCTCGGCCTTGAGAAGGGGTTGCCTGGGCGCCGCGGGGCTGGATTGCGTCCCGGAACGCCAGTAGGTATGATTTCCCGATGCAAATTCACAATTTCTTCCTCCTTCGCGCCCCTTCATCCGGCAATCCGCTCCGTGCACCATCCAGAACCTTTCTGCTCCTGGGTTTCCTCCTCGCCGCCCTTCCGCTCTTGCTCTCGAACCGCGCGCAGGCCCAAGCCAGCGCTCCCGGCCAGATTCCGCCAGCTGATCTTCAGGGCGAATGGAAAGGATCCCTCGGGGCCGGCCCCGCACAGCTCCATCTGATTGTCGCTCTGGAAAAGCAGCCGGAGGGCGCCTACGCCGGCACCCTCGACAGCGTGGACCAGGACGCGACACTGCCTCTGTCCAACGTGAAGATCGAGGGCGATTCCTTCCGCTTCGAAGTCCCTCGCGTGGGCGGCGTCTACGACGCCCGCCTCAACGCGGACCACACCGAAATGACCGGCACATGGACGCAGGCCGGGGTTCCTCCGCAGCCGCTATCTTTCCGCCGCAGCTCGGCATCCACTGCCTCCGCGCCATCACCGGCGGCAATGCCAGCGGCGAAGCCAGCCGCGCCAGCCCAGAAGCCAATCACTGTCCCCGTGGACGTCGTGATCCCCATCGCTCCCACGGCTTTTCGGGCCGACGGCGCCATGCACATGGCGTATGAACTGCACGTGGTGAATTACGGCCATGCGAATTGCCGCCTGAAGGAGGTCGAGGCCCTCAGCGGCGATTCCCCGGCGCATTCTCTGGGAAAATTTTCCGGCGCAACGCTCGAGAGCATGATCGCCCGTCCAGGCATGCCCCAGGCCGCGAACCGGGCGGACATTGCTCCCGGCTCCTCGGCTGTGATTTTCATCTGGCTCACCGTAAATTCCGCGAAAGACGTCCCTGCCGAGCTCCGCCATCGCATTTCCGCGCAGGTAGGTGAGTATCCCGATGCGCTCCAGATCGAGACCGCCCCGCTCGCCGTAGTGCGCGGTCCTGTGGTGATCAGTTCCCCTCTTCGCGGCGATCAGTGGCAGGCCGCGAATGGGCCATCCAACACCTCCGTTCACCGGCGTGCCCTGATCCCCATTAATGGCCGTGCGGTGATCGCCCAGCGCTTCGCCATAGATTGGATTCGCCTCTATCCAGACGGCGCCAGCTTCCATGGCAACCCTCGCGATAATAGGAACTACCTCGCCTTCGGCCAGCCCGTTTATGCCGTCGCGGATGGCACCATCACAGAACTAAAAGACGGCATCGCCGAAAACGTTCCCGGAACGCCCATCTCACCGGTCACGCTCGAAACCGTGGCTGGAAATCACCTCATGCTCGATATTGGCAATGGCCGCTTTGCCCTCTATGCCCACCTGCAGCCCGGCTCGCTTCGCGTCCGCCTGGGCGAAAGGGTTCATCGTGGGCAGGTGCTCGGCCTGCTCGGCAATACGGGCAATTCCACTGAACCACACCTCCACTTCCAAATCTGCGACGGCCATTCGCCTTTGGGTTCTGAGGGGCTTCCTTACGCTTTCGCGTCCTTCGAGGTGCAGGGAACCGGCGCGGCATGGAAGGCAGCCGATTCGCACGCGGCGCCAGTGGAGCACAGGATGGAGATTCCCAGCGAGGATGAAGTGGTCACCTTCCAGGAATCAAAGTAACCAGCGCGATTGTGGCTCACGGAACTAGGGCGGGGATGAACTGTGGCAGTCGGTGGGTGAATACACTGGGGCGCGGCGTCCCGCTTCCGCTACTTTAATACCTGATCCAGGACGTGCGTTATCTTCGCTTCGTCCACTTCGCCGGGACTGTCATATACCGCATCGCCCTTCTGATTCAGCACGGTCACATGGGGAATGTACCCCTGGTAGTATTTACGCACCAGTTCCTGCTGCGCCGGGGATCGCTTCTTGTCCAAATCCACAATCACAAAATTCACTTTGCCCCGGTATTTCTCATACAAGCTGACGGTGCGGCGAGCCTGCCGCTTGGAATTGAATCAACCTTCACCGTAAAAAAGGATGTAATTGGGCAGGCCGGCTGCGGCGCCTTCGTCCATCTTATCGCCGGTGATCAGAGGACCATCCTGGCTATCGCTCGAATAATCCAGCCGCGGATTGATTTTCAGGTTTTCGCCCGCGCGCGCCAACATCCCAAGCGAACCAATCACCAGCGCTCCCAGAAGGATTCCCTGGCCAAAACGCATCAGGAGCTTCCTCCTGCCGGGCTTCCGGAGCCCTCAATCTCAATTCCCTCGCGTTCCACTCGAGCGCGTTCGGCCGAGTACATCTTCGCCGCACTCTCGATCGCCGTGCGGAAGGGCGTGCTGCCATGTTCCCCCTGCGCCGGCAGATAGGCGTGCCCCGAATACATCTTGCCGTCGGGGGTGAGATAACTGACCAGGGGCAGACCCGCAGGAAGATTCAGGTAGGCCTGTGCCCGCTCCAGCTTGCGCGCCAATCCAGCTTGTTGGTCATAATCCACTCGAATCGCAATAAAATGCCCATTGATGTACGCTGCGGTCCCAGGATTGGTATAGCTCTCCTGGTCCATCCGGTGGCACCAAGTGCACCAAACGGCTCCAAGATCGAGCAACACGGGCCGGTCCAGCTTCCTGGCACGGCTCCATGCTTCCTCTCCCCAGGGGTACCAGTCTACGGGTTGAGTGCTTGCTTTCCTCAAGTAGGGAGAGCTGTTCCCCTGAAGATGATTCTCCATCCTGGGATCGGCAGCGACAATCGGCACAGAGGTCAGAGCAGCAAGCACAGCGAAGGTCAGGGTGAGATGCCGTGCCCAGCTGCTCCGTAGTTCCATACATCTTGGATAGTCGAATTTTCCAAAAGTTACAGACAATTCCCTCCCCGTTTGCGCTACAATCCCCGCCCGGGGATTTACGGAAACCTTCTTCCGTGCCCCGCATCCTAAGCAGTGCGTCCGGGGGCTGGCTTCCTGCGCTGCTGCACGGATGCATTCCAGCATGCAGAAATAAAGGAGACTTGAATGAAAAAGCTTCTCATCAACGGCATGGCGCTGTTTCTTCTCGGAGCACCTGTGGCTGCTTTCGGCCATTCCGCTCTTCCCCAGGCCCAGTCCGATCAATCCGCTGGCACCATGAAGAAAGACAGCACGATGAAGAAGGGCGCCATGTCCAAGAAAACGGGCGCCCCGATGACCAAGAAGTCCACTTCTCCAATGACCAAGAAAACCGCCGCTCCAATGACCAAAACCGCAACCACAAGCCACTCTGGCTCCATGAAGTCCAACAGCATGAAGAAGAGCAAGATGAAGAAGGAGACGATGAAGCAAACTGGCATGGGCAAGGACGCCAAGAGCCCCAGCTAACCGCTTCCTTCGCTCTCGGCTATGCAGGCAATGGCGGCGGCCCGAAGCTGGCTTCGCCGCTGCCTGCATAGTGCTTGCCGCAATTCCTCCGCTGTTCCACACTCCCGGCCGCTAGCGCTCCCCTGGCGTGCCATCGCCGATTGGCCACACCTCTGCATTCCAAAGCGCTCTCGCCTCGCTTCTGAAACTTCCTCAAGAAAAAATCAAGCTGGCAAAACAGGATGGGAAGGGCTGGCGGGAATCGGCCGAGGGGAACCTGCGCCGTCTTCTACCAGCCACCATCGCCGAAATTATCGGCCGAGGAGGGCGTGGAATCCGCGGTGCTCGGGGGGTGTGCAAGGAATTCCGCCATGCACCGGGTGCACGGCGTGTAGCCTTCGCGGATCGCTTCGGCGGAGTCCATCGAAACAGCATCGCCGTGCATATAGGGGCACTCGGCCACATGAAAAAGCTTGCCGGTTCTGACCAGAAACACCTGGGCCGGAAGCGACCGGCGGGCCGGCTGGCTCATCGGTGAAAGGTAGCCTGGGATCGCCCTGCCCGGAATCCGGGCGCTGAGCAGCGTCAGTGCCAGCGCGCCGCCGCTGGCCAATACCACCGCCCATCCCCACCCAGACCCGCGCTGCGGCTCAATGCGCTCCGCCAGACGCCTGCGAATGCCGCTGCTCAGCGTGGCCGGAAGGGGCATCATCCGCTCGTCGCGGAAAAGATGCACCACGTTGCGCGTTCCCTCCACCACTGCTCGGCAGCGGTGGCATCCCTCCGCGTGCTCCTCAAGGCCCCGTGCCTGGCTCGGGGCAAGCTCCCCGTCCACATATTCCGATACCGATTCCCACACTTCGTGGCAACTTACGCCCATGGGTTCCTCCCCTTCTCAAATCGGACTCCAGCGCCTGCTCCTTCAGTCATTCCCGGGGCAAGAGCCTCCCGCAACATCAGCCGCGCACGAAGCAAACGCGTCTTCACCGCTCCCGGCGATATACCCACCACTTCGGCGGTTTCCAATATGCTCAACTGTTCCATATCCCGCAGCACAAACACTTCGCGGTACTTCTGATCGAGCGCCGCCAGCGCGCGGAAAAGATATTCACGCACTTCCTTCCTCTCGAGCTCTTCCGAGGGGATTTCGCGCCAGTCAGTGTAATCCTTCGGCGCCAGATCGCCATCCTCATCCATCGGGCCCGGAGATTCAATCGGCTTCATGATTTCCATATGCCTTTTGCGGATCCTCATCCGCGCTTCGTTGATCGCCACCCGCGTGAGCCAGGTGCTGAACCTTGCATCCCCCCGAAACTGCTTCAGGTGGATGAAAGCCTTCAGCATCGTCTCCTGGGCCACGTCCTCGGCTTCGGTGGCGTCCTGCAGTATGCCGAATGCCATGGCATACACCCGGCGCTCGTAGGGCCGGATCAGCTGATAGAACACCTCCTTCTCACCGCCAAGGATGCGCTCGATCAGTTTCGTTTCCTCGCCCGAATCCGGCGGCAATTTCTCGCCGCTCACCGGGCCTCCCCCGCCCGGTCCTCCGGCATTGCTTCTTCCGCGCTGGCTTCTCTGTTCGCTCAAGGCTCACTGCCGGTCAGGGCAAATAATCCGGATCCCGTTTCCAGCCAGTGAGCATTGAAACAAAGTTGTGCCAGCCATGCAAGGCCACCATTGCCAGATGGCCCGCCAAAAATGCGGCAAACCCGCAAAGGACAGCAAAGTGCCAGATCCTCGCCCAATGAAACCCGCCCATCATCCAAGCCAGCCAGGAAAACTGCACCGGGTGGAAGAGCACCAGCCCCGTAAGCACAGAGAGAATGCCCAGCACCATCACCGATGTATAGGCCAGCTTTTGCAGCGGGTTATAGGCCTCGCTTATTTCCGGCTTCGGCCCAAACAGGAAGTAGTGCCGCGCCATCGGCCAGACTCCCGAAATGTCTTTCGGCGTGAATAGCACCTGGCGAAAATTCCCGCTGAAAGCCTCATAACCTGCGTAAACAATTCCTGTGGCGATGTAAATCCAGGCAAAAGTCATGTGCCATTGCAATGCACCGCCCAGCCAGCCGCCGAGGGTAAGCAATTTGGGCACCACAAAAAGATCCTTCTCCGGCACCTTGGCCCCGAAACTCGGGAAGGCGGCGAAGATCCTCAGACCGCTGGCGGCCATCACCAGCAGCGAAACCGTATTCAGCCAGTGGCAGAAGCGAACCGCCCAGGGGTGTTCGTAGGCGCTGGAATGGCGCTTGCCCTGGCCGCTCTCGTATTCCAGTATTTCAGCGCTCGCTGCCATGTTCTCCCGCTCTCAAAGCCCGTAATACGAGCTGTAACCCTGGTCTTCCCAGTACCCTGTTTGCTTCAGCACGCTGGTCACGCGCAAGCTGGTCACGTATTTCGCCGATTTGTATCCCACCTTGGTCGGCAGCCGGAGCCGCAGCGGCGCACCGTGTTCGCGGCTCAGCGGCTGGCCGTACATCTCATAGCAGAGCAGCGATTGGGGATGCAGCGCCGTGGGCATATCCACACTTTCGTAATAATCATCGGCGCAATCCACGTAAATGAATTTCGCCCCCTTCTGCGCCCCCGCCAGACTCAGAAAATCCGAAATGCGCGCACCGCCAAAGCTGCCAATCACGTCCCAGCCCTCCACGCATACATGGCGCGTGTTCTGCCGCTGCTTCGGCAAGGCCATGATTTGCGCCAGCGTGTAATCTCCCGGCCGGTCAACCTCGCCATCCACAGTCAGCGCCCAATTTTCCAGGTCCACTCCCGGGTCGTCCGTATCGTAGGTGTTCACCGGGAAACGCTCATAGGGCGTCAACTCCGAATCGGGGAAAATGGGTGCCAAATGCTCCCGCCGAAACGTCTTCGCCGCCGCCCAGTCGGTAAGCGCCAGCCCCTTGGCGAGCAGCGGATCCCGCCATCGTGGCACGGCAAACGCCCCCAGCAGCACCAGCGGACTCAGCTTCAGCATCTCGCGGCGGGAAAGGCTATTCGCGTGCTTTTCTGTTGTCTGCATCCCCATGTGATTCCTCGGCCAACCGGAGCCAGACCCCGGTGGGCCTAATCCACGCAAAGCCGCTTCCCGCCTTTATATGGGATTCGCATCTCCTCCGGATGTTTCATTTCCAGTTACTTCCCCCGTTCCTCTTTCGGCATCAGGTTCAGCGCCGCCGAATTGATGCAATATCGCAGGCCGGTGGGCGCGGGGCCGTCCTCGAACACATGCCCTAGATGCGCATCACACTTGCTGCACAGAACCTCTTCCCTCAGCATCCCGTGGCTGGTATCCCGGACCACTCGGATTCCCTCTTCTTCAGCGGGCTTCCAGAAGCTTGGCCAGCCTGAGCCGGAATGGAATTTGGCCTCGGAGGCGAACAAGGGATGCCCGCAGCAGACGCAGACGTACATTCCTTCGTCCTCCGTATCCACATATTCCCCCGTGAAGGCAGGCTCCGTCCCTTTGCAGCGCGTCACACGGTATTGCTCCGGGGTCAGCTTGCTCCTCCAATCCGCCTCGCTGTTGCTCTTTTTTTCGGGCATTCGTCCTCCAGGAAGTCTCTTTCGGAAACCATTCTAATTCCTTTTCTCCGGGCCGTCATCTCGTCTGGAGCCAGGCGGCCGGGTGCTCACCAGCCGATCGCACAGCTTCTTCCGTTGCGCACCGGCATGGAAAATTCGTTGCCCCATCCGGAGCAGCGCGGGAAGCCTGGCTGCCATTCGCACGGCTCGCGCGCCACCACGCGGAAAAGGACGGCGTCAAAACAAGCGTGGATAAATTGGATCATTCGGAACCCTCTTCCCGGCCTGTTGCCTTCGCGCCAGGGCCGGCTTGCCCCGCGAGCCGGTCAAGCATTTTCCCAGAGGGAGTCAGGCTCGCGTATCGCTTGCCCGGAGCATAGGCTCCTTACTTTCCCGAATGGAGAGGCCGCCTTCCCCTTCAAACCTTTTTGCGGGGTCGCTGCCCACGGGAAGGTAAACGTGGAACGTAGCGCCATGGCCCTTCTGGCTTTCCACGCTGACGATTCCACCATGCTGGCGCACGATCCCATAGACGATGGCCAAACCGAGACCGGCGCCCTGCTCTCCCTCTCTTTTCGAGTAAAAAGGCTCGAACACATGCTCGAGAGTGGATTCGTCCATGCCTTCGCCGGAATCGGAGATGGCCAGACGAACGTAACTGCCCTGGCCGATTTTAAGCTGGGTGCGAGCTTGCCCCGGCCCCTGCTCCACGTTGCGAGATTCGACGGCTAGTGTGCCGCCTGCGGGCATGGCATCGCGGGCATTGAGAAAGAGGTTCATCAGGACCTGCTCCATCTGCGCAACATCGGCGCGAACCAGATGTAAATCCGCGGCCAGATCCAGAGACATTCGGATTCCCTCGGGCGCCACCCTCTGGAAAAACTTGGAAGTTTCGGCGATCACATCATTCAGGTTCAGATTGACCGGCTGAAGCACCTGACGGCGGGATAATGCAAGAAGCTTTGCCGTGAGGCCGGCGGCGCGGCGCCCCTGTTCTCCGATCTTCACGAAGAGTTCCTGAAGTTTGGTTCCGGCCGATTCGGCGATGCCCATCTCCGCCCAGCCCAGAATCGCTCCGAGGGTATTGTTATAGTCGTGGACAATCCCGCCCGCCAGCCGGCTGAGCGCCTCGAATTTCTGCAGCTGACGCACCTGCCCCTCGAGGCGTTTCTTTTCCAGCCTCTCCCCCGCTTCCTTCAGCTCCCGCCGCACGGCCGCCACCAGACGCTTCAGATTATCCTTCATCAGATAATCGTTCGCGCCCAGGCGGAGCGCCTGCACCGCCACATCCTCACCAATCGTGCCCGAAACGAAAATAAAGGGAAGCTCCGCATCCGTGGAACGCAGCAGCGCGATAGCCGCCGGGCCGGAAAAAAGCGGCATCGAATAATCCGAGATCACCAGATCCCAGGAGGAGCAAATCAGCTCTGCCCTCATGTCTTCCGGAGTATCCACGCGTTTCCAATCCACGACGAAGCCGCCACGGCGCAATTCCTGCAGAAGCAGAATGGCATCGTCCTCGGAATCCTCGACCAACAGCAGGCGGAGCGCGGTAGGCATTCAGACCCTGCAAACCGGCGGCGCTTCGTTGAGCACCAGCCAGTAAAGTCCAAGATGGCAAATGGCCTGGATGAACTGATCGAAATCCACGGGTTTGCGGATGAAACTGTTGGCGCCAAGCGCGTAGCTGCGCATCAGGTCCTGTTCCTCGTTCGAGGAAGTGAGCATCACCACGGGAAGCAGGCGCGTCCTCGCGTCCCCGCGCAGCCTTTCGAGCACGTCGAGGCCACTCAGCTTCGGCAGCTTCAGATCCAGCAGAATCACTTGCGGCACCAGGCCGGTGTCCCGCCCGGCGTAGGCGCCGGTGGCGAAGAGGTAGTCGATAGCCTCGGCGCCATCGCGGACCACCACAACCTGATTTTTTACGTTGTTCTTTTTCAGGGCACGCAAGGTGAGCGCTTCGTCATCGGGATTGTCTTCGACCAGCAATATGACTTTCGATTCGTCCATGTGTCGCTCCTCCGAAACACTCAAAGAGTGAAAAAGAAAGCAGCTCCCTGCCCGGCGCAGATCTCCGCCCGGCTCTCGCCGCCAGGCCTCGGGAAGCGGGGCTCGAGCCACACTTCTCCTCTGTGGATTTCCCGGCTGGCGGGGCGGCTTCGGGGGCAAGGGGGATGCCCCGGCAAGGATGCCTGGCTGTTGCATCAAAGGATCGATCATAGAGACTTATCCCGCGGAACGAAGAGAGGGGTTCGCCCAGAAATACGCGCCGGCTGGGAAACTATAAAACCAGCCGATGGTGAAGGGGTGGATTACTACCTGGTTTGAGTATTGAAGGAAAGCGGGGAAAGGTCAAGCTTCGGGAACAATATCTTGACGGAATAGTAACCGGACGAAGGCGCGGGCGGGGCGGAGCAAATCGTGGTGAGCCGCCCAGGACTCGAACCTGGAACCCTTTGATTAAGAGTCAAATGCTCTACCATTGAGCTAGCGGCCCACAAGTGAAGACATTCTATCACGAGGCCGGAAAAATTTCCGAGGGGGCAGCCGGACCAGGGGAGACGCGGCGGGGCTTAGCTAGGGCTCGCCAGGGCGATCCAAGATACCGGCGGCGGGGCGGACTTGTCGGGGTGGGGTAAAATCAGGTGCAGCAGGTCCGGATAGAATTCGCGCAAGGCGTTGTAGCCGCTGTTGTAGAAAAGATTGATGGTCCAGCTGGTGAACGTGCCGCGCACATCGCGGTCAATGCGCGGGTAATAGAGATTGGACATGCTGGAGGAAAGAAGCTGGCCGACGGTCTGCGAGGTGTTGAAAGTGTCCGCGCCATCGTCCTTGCGGGTGACGAGCGTTCGCGAAATCGCATAGCCCAGGCGGGAATAAAAGCGGCCCTGGCCGCGGCGGAAATAGCGAGGGTCCTGCTTGAGCAGGACGGGCAAGGCGCCGGTGATGAAGAAGCTCGAAGTGACCTGATCGCCCTCCGCGGCGCCAAAACGCTCCGCAAAAGCACCCCACCCCTGGCCGTAATGCGGTTCGCCGTTGGTGGCCTGCTGGATGCCACTCTGGAAGAGATTGCCAAGGTGAGCGCTGAAATCGAACATCTGCTCGGCGGAAAGCCGGAATTTTTCTTCCGGGTCGAGCGGCCGGGCATTCTGCAAGGGCTGGTCAATGACCGTGAAATTGGGGATGATGTCAAGGATGCGTTTGGGGCTTGGCCGGACGGTGGAGGCGGCGCCCGCGGCGGGCCCGGAGGCCTGCGCGGAGGGGACCGGGGCGTCAGGCAGGCTCGCGGAGGAGGCTGGCGGCGCAGGGGGAGGATTGGGCTGGACGGATTGGGCGCGGGCCGGCGCGCCGGCGAGAAGCCCCGCGGCCAAGGCACAAGCGAGAAGAGCCGAATTTAGCGCCATTCGCAAGAGGTAGCCACTGCCATTGAGATGCGCCAGCGCCCGCCGGAGTTGGCAGCCGCGCCAGCCGCGCGCGGCAATCACATGCCGCCGCGGCGAAGAAGAGCGGCGATTTCGATGGAATCCCGCCGCGCCTTCTCCATATCCTCGGGCGCGTAGGAAATCGCCGCCACACGCGCATGCCCTCCGCCGCCATAGCGCTCGCAGAGGGCGGCCAGATTTACCTCGGGGCCCACTTCCTTCCAGGGGCTGGTGCCCACGGAAATCTTGGCGCGCTTGGCGGAGGAGCTGACCCCCACAGAATACAGGCAATCGGGATGGAGCAAGTAGGGAATAAATTTGTTGTAGCCTTCGAGCTCGAGGTCGCTCACGTCGAAATAGATGACGCCATCGCGGGCCACGATGCGGTCGCGGAGCAGGTCAATCGAGCGGCGGTGGCGCTCGAGAAGCGGCGCGAGATGGGAAGCCACTTCCGGCAGTTTCACCATTTCGGCCAGTGAGCGGTGGGCCAGCTCGGGCACCAGCCGCGGCACCAATCCAGGATCCGGCGCCGCTTCAATCACCAGGGCAAGCTGGAGCGCGGGATGGGCCAGCCCGACGGCTTCCTCGGCGGAAGCGAATTTCGCGCCGTCAATAATGTCTCCCCAATGGATGAGTTCGGCGATGGGCGCGGCATCAAACCCGAATTTTTCCGAGGCGATGGTGGCGATGAACTTGGTGCAGGAGCGGAAGGAAGGATCGTAGAATTTCCGGCCGGAAACATCGCGGCGGAAGTGGGCCGCATCCTCGGGGGTGAGGAAGGCGCTCTGGTGATGATCGAACCACCAGGTGAGGCGCGGGGAGCTGCAATACTTGAAATCCACGATGGCGTTTTCGTCACCATCGAACATGGACTCCTCGAAAAGCTGCGAGGCGCGGTGGGTGAGGCCGGTGAAGAAGAACGCAGCGTCCGCGAGGATGCGCTCGCGATAGAAGCGCGAGAAGACCGCGGCCGAGGCGGCGCCATCGAAACATTTATCGTGAAAGCAGACGCGAACGTTCAAGCCCAACCCTCTTTCGCAGCACACCGCGGAAACCGGCGCGCCAGGTAAAGTTAACTAACATGGCGTCTGGCGGCGCGCTTGTCAAGAGAGGAAAACACAAGCGGCTGGAAACGGCACGGGCACACCCGCTAGGATTTGCCCACCAGGCTCTCGGCCCAATCCCCCACCACAGGAAGTTTCCAGCGTTCGCCCTGCCAGGCTTTCACCATCAGCACAATCCAGAGGATGACGCCGGCGAGATCAAGGATTTTATAGAGGATGAAGCTGGGACCCAGGCCCGCCAGGCCGAAGGCAAAGTAATTGGCGCCCAGACCAAACAGAACAATCCAGCGCAGGACGTGAAGGATGCCGAAGACCAGAATCGACTGGGCCGCGTGGAAGCGCACCGCCGGGCGCTTGTCTCCAATGAAAAAAATCAGCCCCGTGAGCCAGCCAAGAAGATAGGCCAGGGCGGATGCGGCATTCACGCCGAGGCCAAGGAATTCGCCGGAGGAAGCGGAGGCCTGCGCGCCAGGCTCCATCGCCGCCGGCGCCGCGCCGGCAGGGGCAAACTCCGGAACCGCGGCGCCGCACTTCGGGCAGAATTTGACGCCGGATTGCGTTTCAGCACCGCAGGCAGAACAATAGGCCATGGCGAGCCTCCCAGATTTCGCGTGGAGACTACCACAAGCGGGCGAAGAAGGACAATGCCTGCGGGGGCCCGTATCGGTGAAGACCAGGAGGAGGACGGTGGTGCACGGGATCGCTGAAAAAGTGTGACGATCAGGCATGGCGCCTCCGCTTTGTTTTCAATGGTTTACGTGAATTTTTGATGGTATGCGTGTGACGATCAGAGCGCGCACGCCGCGACGATGGAGGGGCGGTGCGGGCCGCGGCGGAGACCGTGATGCTGGGATGGATGACCAGCGGCGACGCAACAATCGAGGGAATCGAAAACGAGGGCGGCGCCGAAGACGTGGCCGCGCCAGCTTGAGCGCCTGTGGCGCCGGCGTGAGCGGCAGAGGGACCAGCAGCGAGCGCGGCAGGAACACTATCGCGCGAAAGCGTGGCCGGCGGCAATGGCTCCTGCGCGGAACCGGAAACCGAGATATCCAGATGGATGCGGCGCTCGTGGTTGCGCCACTGCCCCTGAGAGCTGATGCGGGCGTGGGCTTTGACGGCCTGAACGATCGAGGAGGGCGTGACCATGATGGAATCGGCGCGCTGAATTATCTGCTCGAGCGCCATGCGCACGTTGCGCGAGCGGCGGGAAAAAAGATCGCAGGCCACCGCATGGCGATAGATCGAGCGCGGCTGAACGTCGAATTCCCGCGCCAGCAGCGTGACGCTGCGCCAGGCGATGAAATCGCTTTCGATGGACTCGCGGTCCGGATGGTTGCAGACAGCGCATTTCGAATTGTGGCGATTCTCGTCTGGAAGGGAAGTGGAATTATAGGCTGGCTCTTCGGACGTCGCGTGAACGAAACGCGCGGAGAAATGGGAAACCGGAAACGAAGTATCTGGCAGGCGAGCTATATAGCGCTGGCCCGGAGTAATGCGAGGCTGTGGCGGAAGCGCTTCGATGGGGCCGGCGGGCGCCGCAGGCACGCCATCGGTTTCGGAAACGGAGCTAGATTCCGTGGCGGCGTCCGCTGGAGGCGCGACGGCGGAAGCGTCGGCGGGCGCGGCGCCCATGACGGCGGGAGGGGCAGCCACGGCGGAGGCAGCGGGAACGGGCTCAGCGGTTGCTTCGGCCGCGTGCGCCGGCTCTGGCGCGGCGGCAGCCGCGGTAGTGGGCCTCGGGGCAGGAGCGGGCGAGGGAGCGGGCTTACGCTTCGAGGCTGCTGGCGCTGGCTTCGCAGCGGGCGGCGGCGCGGCGGGAATCGCCTCCGAAACAGGGAGCCTGGGGATCTCCATCCGACGGCCCGGATGAGGCCGCGCGGGATAGATCGGCTCGGGAATATGGAGAGACGCCTCCGCGGGTGGCTTGAAATAGGCCATCAGGGTGCTCCTTCAAATTTCAATTTGGGGTGAAGCAGGAACAGGTCCGCAGATGCAAAGTTGGACCTTACCATGACTCTATAGAAAATGGAGGGATTTGTCAAGCCCTAAGTGAGAGAAAAGACCAGGCGAAGTTGCAAGTCATTGAATGGACAGAGGTTAGCAAAATGCAAAATGTTGAAAATCGTCCAAGGCAGAGCTTGGGATGGACGCGAAAGAACCTGCACGGCAGGCGTGCCATGCGTGGCGGATGAGGCACGCTCCTAAGACTCTAACGATCGAGAGTCAGGGTCGTGCGATTCCGTGGGAAGGCTAATTTTCATGCTTTCGGAGTGAATTTCCAATAGCGACGCCCTGGCAGATTCCTAGCGGCGGCCTGGAGGGGTGCGGCCATTCTCCGGGCCCCTCGCGATAGGTTCGGCGGGGCCTAGAAGCGGAATTTCAAGACTCCGGGTCACCCTGTGGCAGCCAAGGCACATATGGGCCGATTTACAATGGGGCTGCAGGGGGGATGGCTCGGGAAACCCGGGGTTGAATATGATCGGAATCTGGTGTGCCCAGCCAACCTCCTAGCGGCGCAAAGGGGCTACCCACCTCGGCCGTCAAACAGCACATTGCCCGGTCCGTCCCCGTAATGGGGCAGGGCTGGGTTGACGACCGGGATCATCGAGCGGGGGAAGCCCGCGGGGGCAGGTGGTCAGTCCGGAGGCGGGCCCCAGAGTTCAGGATCCTTAAATACTTTCGATTGAAAAACGCGAATCGCATCGCTTGGCGGCGGCTATACAACGCGAAGGAACCGCTTAAGGGGCCCTTCGACAAATTGGTTGGGACGCCACCCCTTCAGTAGTTTATCCAATAGCAGTGCATCGGCGGCGGATAGCACCTGACTACAGGCGAGCCCGGCGCTTACGTGGTGGTAAAGGAGCCCGCCGGCCGCACTCATCATTAGCCATCGAACAGTCTTCGCTGGGAGCTTATCGGCCCAACCCAAGTGGGATACCTCGCTGCAATATTCCTCACACAGCTTTTCCGGGTTGTCTAGCTTCTTAAGCCATGCTTTAAATTTATGTGCCTTCCGGACTAATTCGATGACCTCCGCGAGGCAACGCTGGCCGGAATTGACGGCCTCGCGGATGGAACGCGATTCAACGGTGAACTCCTCGAAAGCGTCGAGCGCCTCAGACCGCTGCGCCTCCCTTTGGACGAGAGCTGCGAGTTTGCAGCCTGCCATTATCGAGTGAATAGGGGAAAGAGCGACGTCTGCATTGTGCCTGGACGCAACATCGATTTCTTGTCGCGTCGCCGCAAGATGCGCGAGGATGGCTGCGGCTGACAAATGGGAACCGTCGGGATGGACCCGCCGGTGGTACGACTTATTGGCGGCCTCGAAATCAATATTGGTCTCTATGGTCCTGAACCCGTCCGGACAACGTATCGGTTGGAAAACGAGGGGAGCTGGGGGGGTGTACTCCGGGGCTACGCAGCTGAGGAGGCCCTTCGTGGCTGACAGGACGTATTGTTGGTCGTCGAGATCAGAACGTGCGGCGTTAAGCAGATCGCCCGTGTACTCGCTTCGCATCACTGAATGCGTAAACTTTATGCACAGCCTTGAGAAATTCCTGCCCGATGGGCCGACCCTGCCCTCCAAGGCCCGCGTAAGAACCTGCGGGAAGCGCATTTCATCGGCTGCGATCAGTCCAAAGTCGTGCCTTTCCGTGGGTGTCCCCATGTCCGGTGTCAAGACGGAGGGCATGTTGTCGAAGTATTCTATTTCCAAAGCTCCCATCTCGATCAGCTCGATCCAGAGGTGGGGCTCGCATGAGCCAAGCAGGAACCTAAAAGCCTCAGCGTCAACGAGGATTCGGACCTTCTGGTAGAACAACAGGCATTCTGCAAGAAACCCGAGGTCAAGCGGCCTTTTCGTGAGAACATCTTCTCGGTGGATGCAGATGACGTCGAACATGGGTGTAGGCCGAGCCTCCTATTTGATATCTGATCAGCAACAGTATATACCCCACACCATCCGCATGATCGCTGGTCGGGCCAGCAATGCGGGTTGGGCGGCAAAGGCGGACGAATGGTGACTAAAAAAGGGGAGTTCATTCCAAATCAGGTGTTTGTTGGGCTGCCATGGCGCACGGTTCGGCCGAAGTATGACCGGATAATCCCGGCGCTTGAAAAAAGGTACCCGCTACACTTTACGATCGTTGGGCGTAATGATAGTCAAGATGCCAGGGCCCTCTTCGAGGTGATCAAGGAACGCATCCAGACATCGAGTTACGCCATCTTCGATGCCACGGGCGGCAACGCTAACGTGTCGCTTGAATACGGCTATGCGGAAGGGATTGGAATTGCGCGCGCAATCTTTTTGAGCGCTCACAAGGCGGCGCAGAAGGCTTCTGCGGCAGACACAATCATTTCTGACCTTACCGGAATGCGTAGGGTGCAGTACAAGACGGAGGCGCAGCTTGAAGCGGACCTCCGCAAGCTTTGCCGCGAGCACGACTATACGAAGCGATTTGAGAAGGCATTGCGTAAGATTATCGAGGACAAGGGCAAGGGCCTGAAGAAGCGCGGGCGCGCTCTTGCCCTAAAGCTGGTGAAGACCCTCGGCGGAAAGGCGCAGGTGCGTCGCGCGGAGTTGGTTCAGAACCTTCAGGCGCAGGAATACTTACTGGATGAGATTGACGAGATGCTAAAGGGCCTCCATAGCGCTGGGGTGTTGAGCTGCACGGTCGGCAGGTATTCCACAGTCCGAGTTACCTAGCCGTGTTCCAGGGTCTGCTTTAGAATTGCTTCCGGCGCCAGGGAGCGCTTCGCTCGGAGAGCGGGTGGGCAAATCGCGACGGAAGCCGGTGCGAGAGGGTCTGTTGTTGATGGGGTTGTTGTCCAGAGTGGCCGCTGGGGTTTGCGGCGATTGGGCTGGCGCTTATGGCGTGCGGATGCACTGCCATCGTGCATTACGTGCGGCTCGCGGCGGAAAGCGGGGCGGTCCGCAGCCTGATCCTTGCGCGGAACGCGGTGGTCTGGATTGGACTCGCGTTTTTGGCGCTGGCGCTGGCGCGAGTGGCGATTCCGATATTGCGCGCGAGAGAGCTGTGCGTGGCATTTGGCGGCGGGGCCGCCGGAAGCGAGGGCTCCTGATACGGTAAATCTCCGGGTCTCCTTAGTTCACTTCCCCCTTTCGATTTTTTTTTAGTTTTGTGTGCCTCGCGTGGCGCGCCTGCGCCCAGGCACGCGTGGGAACCAGGCACTGGGCGCTGGAGGCGGCGACCGGGAAGCAACGAATTGGCGAGCCATCGCCGGCCCTCGCCGGAAATCCCGCCGCGCATGCATGGAAGGAAATATTCCGCATTTGTGTTGCGTGGTGGGACGGGGAGGCGGCTACAATGCAGGGCGGAGGAGAGATGACAAAATCGCGCAGGGAGTTTTTGACAGGTACGGGATTCGGGCTGCTGGCGGTGGCGGCGTCGCGGAGGGGCCTGGCGCAGAAGACCACGGAGCCACCGGCGGGAGCTCCGCCCGCTTTCGGGACGGCGCCGGCGGTGGGGCCGGAGGTGAGCGCGGCGACCTTTGCGGAGGCGGAAAAGCTGGTGCAGGTGGAAATGAGCGCGGGAGAGAGAGACGAAGCGGCGGCAAGCTGGCGCGTGAATATGGCGGGGCTTTACGAGAGGAGGACGGGCCCGCGAAAAGTGGAGCTTGCGGCGGGGATTGCGCCGTGGTCGCGATGGGACCCTGTGCTGCCGGGGCATGCGGCGGGGCCGGCGCTGGAGCGCTTCGTGCGCGGGAAGCAGGACGCGGGGCCGCTGCCCTCGAACGAGGAGGATATCGCGTTCGCGCCGGTGACGCAGCTTTCGAGATGGCTGGAGACAAGAGAGATCAGCTCAGAGCGGCTGACGGGGATTTACCTGGAGCGGCTGGAGAAATTCAACGGAAAGCTGCGGTGCGTGGTTACGCTGACGAAGGAACTGGCGCTGGAGCAGGCGCGCGCGGCGGATAAGGAGATTGCCGCGGGGAAATACCGCGGGCCGCTGCACGGGATTCCCTGGGGCGCGAAGGATTTGCTGGATACCGCGGGGATTGCGACGACCTATGGGGCGGAGCCATTTCGGAAACGCGTGCCGGCGAGGGATGCGGCGGTGGTGAAGCGGCTGAGGGAAGCGGGCGCCGTGCTGGCGGCGAAGCTGAGCATGGGAGCGCTGGCGCTGAATGACATATGGTTCGGCGGGCAGACGATGAACCCGTGGTTGCTCGAGGAGGGGTCGTCTGGCTCGAGCGCGGGGCCGGGAGCGGCGACGGCGGCGGGGCTGGTGGGGTTTGCGATAGGGAGCGAGACGGGCGGGAGCATTGTGAGCCCGTCGATGCGGTGCGGAATTACGGGGCTGCGGCCCACCTTTGGGCGTGTGGCGCGGACCGGGGCGATGACGCTGTGCTGGTCGCTGGATAAGCTGGGTCCCATGACGCGCAGGGTGGAGGATGCGCTGCTGGTGCTGCGGGCGATATCGGGGCCGGACGAGGCAGACGTCTCCAGCCTTCCGAGCAAGCTGGATTTCGATGCGGAGGCGGGAGTGAAAGGGCTGCGCGTGGGATATTTTCCGAAGTGGATGAAGGAAGCGCCAGCCACGGATGTGGACCGCAAGGCGCTGGAGGTGGCGCGAAAGCTGGGAATGACGCCGGTGGAAGTGGAGATACCGGACTGGCCCTACGATTCGCTGGATCTGATTTTGTTTGCGGAGGCGGCGGCATCGTTTGAGGAGCTGACGCTGAGCCACGGCGTGGACCAGATGCGCGTGCAGGTGCCGGACGCGTGGCCCAACCTGTTCCGGCAGGCGCGCTTTTTGTCCGCTGTGGATTTCGTGCAGAGCGACCGGCTGAGGCGCATGGTGGCGTATGAGATGGGGCGGGTATTCGAGCAGGCAGACGTGCTGCTGGTGCCGTAGCTGCGGGACGAGATGCTGACGCTGACAAATTTTACGGGGCACACTTCGCTGACGTTTCGCGATGGAGTTGTGGAGGTGAGCGAGGCGCGAAGCGATTGGGCTCCGGACGAGGCGCACCCGCTGCCAAAATTTTCGCCGCCGCGGCGCGTGCCGCACGGCGTGACGCTGATAGGAAAGCTCTTCGATGAGGGAACGCTCGGGCAGGCCGGGCTGGCGATGGAGCGTGCGCTGGGCGTGGCGGCGGAACGGCCGCCGGGATTTTAGCGCGGAGCGAATCATCGAGCAAGCGTGGCGGCAGCGGCAGCGCCTGCACTGGCGGCGGGCGAAAAGCAGCGCGAAGATGGAGGATGAAGCTCCCGCCAGAAGGTCGTATCATGTCTTGCGGTGGTGGAGAAAGGCGGAAGAGGAATGAAGATGGGAAAAACGTGGATGGCGGCGGCATTGCTGGCGGCGCTGGCTGGCGCTCCGGGAAGCGGCGGACGCCAGGAGCAGGGCAAAACGGCGAACGAGCTGGATGCGGAGGCCATCCAGGCCTACCGTGCAAAGAATTATGGAGGATTTCTGGAGGACGAGAAGCAGGCGATGGCGAAGGAGCCGGAAAATCCCCGGCTGCTTTACAACGTGGCGTGCGGAGAGGCGCTGACGGGGCACGCGGGAGAAGCCGTGAAGCTGCTGGACGAGCTGGCGGCGCGGAAGCTGGATCTGGGCGCGGAAAACGACGGAGATTTCGCGGGAATAAGGAAGACGGCGGAATGGAGCGGATACGTAGCGAAGCTGGCGGAGCTGAGGAAACCGCTGGTGCGGAGCGAGGTGGCCTTCCGGCTGTACGATCCGGCGCTGGCCGCGACGGGGCTGGCGGTGGACGAGCGGACGGGCGAGACCTACATCGCCAGCGTACGGCAGCGAAAGATCCTGGTGCGGACGAAGGACGGTTCGGTGCGGGATTTTGTCACGCAGGGTCAGGATGGATTCCTGGCGGGAGCCTCGCTGGCGATTGACGGGCCGCGCGGGCTGCTCTATGCCAGCACCGCGGCGGCGCCCTTCATGGAGGGATTCCGCAAGGAGGAATTCGGAAAAGCGGGGGTCTACGCGTTTGATCTGAAGACCGGAAAAACGGAAAGGCGCGCGATGCTGGCGGCGGAAGGCAAACCGCATTTTCTGAATGCGCTGGCCGTGGACCGCGAAGGCAATGTGTACGTATCGGATTCGGGAGCGTCTGGAATTTACCGGCTGGGTCGCGGCGCGGACCAGCTGACCGAGTTCATTGCGCCGCAAGTGTTTGCAGCGGCGCAGGGGCTGGCATTCTCAAAGGATGAGAAGACACTCTATGTGGCCGATTTCACCGACGGCGTGTGGGCCCTGGATATGGCGACCAAGCAAAGGAAGCGGCTGGAGGGGCCGGCGAAGGTGTGGCTGGGAGGATTGGACGGGCTGACGCGGGACGGGGACGGATTGCTTGCCGTGCAGATTGGAGCGCAGCCGGAACGCGTGCTGAGGCTGGGGCTGGACGGGCAGCGGCATCGCATCGCAAGCGTAAAAATATTGGAAATGAACCGGCCGGATTACGACGGTCCCATACAAGGGACGATGGAGGGAGGAGCGTTTCTCTACATCGCCAATAGCCAACTGGAGCTGGGGAACGTCAAAACCGGAGGATTTGCCGTGGAGCGCGCACGGCCGACGGTGGTGCTGCGATTGCCGGTGGAAAGCGCCGGAGCACGCCGTGGGACGGGCCGCGAAAAGACGGCCGCAAAGAAATAGGATGGGACGAGAATCCTTAGCTCCGGGCAAAGCCGGGCCAGCGAGGCCCGGCACCCGAAGTAAAGCTCAGGGCTTCCTGCAACTGGCGAGCAAGTCGGTGGAGATTTGCTCGGCGCCGGCGAGTGTGTCGCCAATTTCGTGGGGCGCGCCGGGGACTACTATGTCAGTGGAATGGATGGCCTGCTCGAAAGCGTAACCCTGGACGGGAATGTTTCCGGTATCGAGCGAGCCATAAACGAAATGGGTGGCGGCGCTGAAATTGTAGTTTGCGCCGGACCACAAAATGCTGTCATTGAAAAACATGGGATCCCAGCGCGTGATCTGCTGGCGATCTTCCAGGAAACAATCGGAGTTCTGGTAACTGGGATCCACGATGCCATAGGCAGCGGAAGGCGGATAAGCCCAGGTGGTGAATAGTCCCGTAGCGGGGCTGTAGCCAAAAGGCTGCACATTATCGCAGCCCCAATCAATGCGCGAGAAGGCGGGGCCGCTGGTAAATTCGGCAAAATCCATTTGCAGCCCATAATCATCCAGCGCATAGGCAATGGCCGCGGCGCCGCCGCTATTGCCCGTGGAGCAGAAAGCGCCGGTGCTGTAAATTGTGTTTTGGACCCACTGGGCGGCGGTGGCGAAGCGGCAGGCAAGCAGGCGGGGACCGCCAGGCCCCTGAAGCCAACCGGCAACATTGCCTTTCGTATTGCGAATGCCCCAATTGAACTGGACGGTGGTATAGCCCGCTCCGAGAACGGTGCGGACCGTCTGGCTGCCGTAGGTCCAGATGGTATCGTAGAAGCCGAGGCCGCCGCTGCCGAGGATAAAGATCACCGTGCCGAGGCTGGTGCCCGTGGGGTTATTGATTTTGACCATCATTGGCTGGGGGGTGGTATTCGGGCAGGCAATCGTAAGCTGCTTGCACGTGCTGGGACTCAGACCGCCGGCAGGGCAGGTGATATCCTGCACCTGAGTGACGGTGCCGAGCGCATCGCCCGCACGGGACGCCGCGGGCAAAACGAGTGAAGCAATAAACAGAATCGCTAACGCTGTAAAGTATCGAGTCATTTGAACACCGGCAACAATCTAACACAACACCCGGCCCCGGTACTACCACCGGAGTCACGGAGCATTGGTCCACCTCCCGGACCGGGAGGAGACCGGACATCCTACCTGGCTGACCTTGGAAAGGCCAGAGGCCGCGGGAGACGGGACAAGGAGAAGTATAGCGCGGCAGGGCCTGTTGTGCGGAGGAAAGATTAATAATTGACTAACTAGTTAATCTTTCAACGGGATGCGCAGGGCCACGGAACCCTTTGCCGGGTTGCGCGCGCCGTGCCGGGAGCGTAGAGTCGCGGGGATGAGCGAATTCATGCCACCCTGGCTGCTGCGGAACGGACATGCCATGACGATTGCGGCGGCGTTCTGGCCGAGGCGATTTGCGAAATTGCCGGAGGCGGAAGCGCGGGAATTCCGGCTGGAGGGAGAAACGCGGCTGCTGGGGAAATGCCACTGGCAGGGAAATCGGAACGAGAGGCCGGCGCTGCTGGCGGTGCACGGGCTGGAAGGCTCGAGCGAATCAGGATACATGCGGGGGCTGGCGGAAAGAGCGTGGGAGCGGGGGTGGAGCGCCATCCGGCTGAACCAGAGGAACTGCGGCGGAAGCGACCATATGACGCCGACGCTTTACCATTCCGGGCTGAGCGGAGACGTGCGGGCGGTGGCGCTCGAGCTGCTGGAAGCGGGCGAAGTGAAGGAGCTGTTTGTGGCGGGGTTTTCAATGGGCGGGAACCTGGTGCTGAAGATGGCGGGAGAATTTGGCGCGCACGCGCCAGCGGGCCTGAGCGCGGTGGCCGGCGTGTGCCCGGCGATCGATCTGGCGGCGTGCGCCACAGCGCTCGAGAGGCGTGAGAATCTGTTGTACCAGAGAAGATTCGTGGAGGGATTGAAGCAGCGATTCCGGAGGAAGGCGAAATTATTTCCGGGGCGCTATGACACGGAGCGGCTGGAAGGGGTGAGGACCGTGCGGGAATTCGACGAGCAGGTGACCGCGCCCTACAGCGGATTTGCGGGAGCGGAGGATTATTACGCGAGGTCAAACGCGCGGCAATGGCTGGGCGAAATCCGCGTGCCGGCGCTGCTGCTGACGGCGGAGGATGATCCGGTGGTGCCCGTGGATGCTTTTGCCGATGGGGCCATCGCCGGAAATCCGCTGATCACGCTGGAAACACCGAGGCACGGCGGGCACTGCGGATTTGTGGCGAGCGGAGCGAAGGGCGGAGAGCGTTTCTGGGCGGAGCGGCGCGTGGTGGAATATTTTGCCCAGCACAGCAAAGCGGCGAAACAGGCCAGCGGTGCAGGGCAAGCCAGCGAAGGAGCCGGAGCGCGGAGATGAAGGGGCGCGCGGCGTCAGGAGGGGGGAATCTCCGGCGGCGGGAATATTCCGACTGGATTTTCCAGCGAAGGGCTGAAGGCCGGGGTGAGAAGCTGCGCGGCGCCGAATTCCGTGATGAACATGTCGTCCTCAAGGCGCAGGCCATACTGGCCGGGAAGGTAGATGCCGGGCTCGTTGGAGAATGTCATTCCCGGAAGCAGCAGTGTGCGATTGCCGCGGACGAGATAGGGCTGCTCATGCTCGTCGAGGCCAATGCCGTGCCCCACGCGGTGAATGAAGAATTTATAGCCGGGGCCAAAGCCCGAGGATGCGATTACGGCGCGCGCCGCGTCATCCACCGAGCCACAGGATTTATTGGGGCAGGCGGCGAGCAGAGCGGCGTCTTGCGCCTGGCGGACGATGGAGAAGGCGCGCTGGAGCTCGGCGGAGGGCTTGCCGAGCACGAAGCAGCGTGTCACATCGGAGCGGTATCCTTCGACGGCCGTGCCTCCATCGATGAGCACGATTTCGCCCTCGCGGATGTGCTGTGACTGGCGCGTGCCATGGGGCTGCGCCGCCCACTTGCCCACCAGGGTCAGGGCGTCGCCCTGGAGCTCCATGCGTGAGAATCCGGCGCGGAGCAGGTTTGAGACGTCGAACTGGGTCATGCCCGGGGCGAGAGAGGCGAAGACAGCCCGGTAGACGCTGAGCGTGGCTTCGCAGGAGAGGCGCATGAGCTCCAGCTCGTGCTGCGTCTTTTGGCTGCGGCAGCCGGCGGTGACGGAATCGCCGGCGGCAAGATCAAAGCCGCGGGAAACCTTGCGGAGGCCGTCGAAGAAATCGTAGCGCGTGGTTTCCTCGATGGCGATGCGACCCGAGCGCTGGCTGCGCTTTTCGAGGCCCTCGACGACCCGCTGGTAGGGGTTTTCATCCTCCTGCCAGGTGAGGATCTCCAGCGGCCAGCGAAGCACTTCGCGCAAGCGCTGCTCTTCGAAGGCGGGGCAGACCATCAAAGGATCGCCGCGGCGCGGCACCACCAGCGCCAAAAGGCGCTCGCTGGGCCACCAGCGGATTCCCGTGAAATAATAGAGCGAAGTTCCAGCGGTGACGTAGAGCGCGGCAAAGGGAGGCTTGGCATCGTTCATCAGGCGCTGCGCCAGCACGATGCGTCCCCAAAATTCCTCGCTGGAGATGGGCACCACGCGGGAGCCCAGAGGCTTCAGCCCCGCAAAGGCGGCGGGAAGAGCCGGGGAGCAGCCCGGAGCCAGGCCCGTGGGAGCTGGCTGGGAGGAGGGCGCCTGTTGGCCCGCCGCGAAGCCCGCGGAAGCAGCGACGGCGGCGGCGGCGGATGCGGCTTTGAGCAGCGCGCGGCGGGAAAGCTTCACGGGCGCGCTCCGCTGAAAAAGAGAGTGCGCGAAACCGAAGCGTCGCTGTGAGCGGTTGTGGAAGGCAAAGGGAACAGCAAAAAGCAATTCGCGGGAGGAGGGGCAAGGCCGCCTCCCGCGATATCCGGCGATGAACTACTGCTGCGAACCCGATCCACCGGAAGCTGCCGCGCGAGGCATATAGGTGATGTTCTGTGGCTGGGTGAGCGTGAAATCCAGCCGCGTCTCCGAGGGCACCTTCACCTGCTGGCCTTTGGTTACCCCCTGATAGACGGCGCCGCCACCGCCGCCCACGCCCGCGCCGATTGCCGCACCCTTGCCGCCGCCAAAGATTCCTCCCAGCAATGCGCCAACGGCCGCGGCGCCGCCAATTTTTTCCGCGCTGTTTTTGCCGCGTGAACCGCCGGAGACCGAGTAGGTGCTGCTGTCAAGTGGATATGTCCGTCCCTGGTAGGTGAGGCTCACAAGCTCAAGATGAAGCTGGCTCTTCCCTTTGTAATGCCCGGCCGAGCTGGCGTCGGTTAGCTTCACCAGGGCATCGGCGCCCTTGGGAACCACCACGCTGCTGCCCACCACGATCGGAGCATCCAGAGAGGCATGAAACGTTTCTCCCGAACGGTTTACGGCGGAATCCACGCCATCAATCATCCGCACGGTAACGATCGAACCGGAGGGAACCGTGACGGTTACAGGCTGAGGAGGAGGCGGTGGTGGGGGAGCGGAGGGAG
>VFSW01000539.1_pt1 | contig 56024 bp, 54 predicted proteins | sample 5358111 | NCBI WGS metagenome assembly VFSW01 (sample SAMN11554181, study PRJNA540505) | mine drainage metagenome | isolation source: sediment from site ElyBrook_90M | place: USA: Ely Copper Mine, Vershire, VT | collected 2017
AGGGCTTGCCGTAGTTTCCAGCGAAAAAGCGGGTTTTCCGCGCGCACCACACATCATGATGGATAGCGGGTGCCGACGCGGCACTCGCTTTTCGCCTGTTTAAAGGGGTGGCTTGATGGCGATTTCAGCCCGAAATGTCTTGAATTGTGACGGCTGAACCGGTCATCCGCCATTCCCAGCCGCGGTTCGCTGTCCTATCTCTTAAAGGCCTCTTAAGCCCGCACACCGCACAATGGACCCTCTATGACGCAGGTGAAGGTTGTTCATGTCGTCGCCTGCGCCTTGATCGATCCCGACGGGCGCGTGCTCCTGGCACAGCGGCCGGAGGGAAAGAACCTGGCGGGACTATGGGAATTTCCGGGTGGCAAGTTGGAGCCGGGCGAGCGTCCGGAAGAGGCGTTGATCCGGGAGCTTCGCGAGGAGCTGGGGATCGAGGTGAAGGAACCGTGTCTGGCGCCGTTCACCTTTGCGTCGCACAGCTACGCGGACTTTCATTTGCTCATGCCGCTCTACGTCTGCCGCCGGTGGGAGGGCACGCCCCGTCCGCTGGAGCATCCGCAGATCAAATGGGTCCGGCCGAAGGACATGCCGAACTATCCGCTGACGCCTGCGGACATCCCGCTCATCCCGATGCTGCGCGATCTCTTGTGACGGCTTTTCTGCGCAGCCGGCACGGCGCCACCGCCATCGAATACGCGCTGGTCGCCAGCCTGATCTCGATCGTGATCGTCAGCGCCTTGTCGACGATCGGCACCCAGGTAAAGGCCATGTTCGCGGCCATCACGTTCTGAAATCGCTTGCGCAATGACGCCGGGCCGCTCATATGGTCGGCCTTATGAGCAGCAGAATTGAAGTCCTTTATCGCGTCCGCGGCGACGCCAAGTCCATCGCCGCCCGCGCCACCGGCATTGCCGTCGAGCAGAGCGTGGAGATGCCGGTCGAGCCCATCGACGATCCCTTCGTGCTCCGCGAAACCCTGGGCCGGGTCGACGATATCAAGGACATCGGCGACGGTACGTTCGAGGTGCGCATCGGTCTGGCGTCGATCACCACCGGCATGGCGGCGGGCCAGACGCTCAACATGATCTTCGGCAACACCTCCATGCAGGACGACACCGTCCTGGTGGATGCAAAGTTTCCGGCAGAGTTCACCGAGGCTTTCGGCGGGCCGCGCCACGGTCTCGCCGGACTGCGCGCCCGCGTGAATGCGCCGTCGCGCGCGCTGACCTGTTCGGCGCTCAAGCCGCAGGGCTCCACACCTGCCGCGCTTGCCAAGCTTGCCGGCCAGATCGCGGCCGGCGGCATCGACTATCTGAAAGACGACCACGGTCTTGCGGACCAAAGCTACAGCCCGTTCGCCGAACGCGTACCCGCCTGTGCCGAGGCGGTTGCGAACGCCGCCGCGCGCACCGGCATTCCGACGCGCTACCTCCCGAGCCTTTGCGGCAATCTGGATTCCATGCGCCGGCAGATCGCGCTGGCGCGCTCCTGCGGGCTCGACAGCGTCCTGATTGCGCCGCTGATTGCCGGTGTGGATACGTTTCAGACGATGGTGAAGGAAAACCCCGACTTCGCCTTCATGACACACCCGACGATGGCAGGGGCATCGCGCATCATGCCATCGTTCCTGCTGGGCAAGTTCCTCCGCCTGCTCGGGTCCGACGCCACCGTGTTTGCCAATTACGGCGGCCGCTTCGGCTATACGCCGCAGGAGTGCAAGCGCCTGGCGGACTTCGCTTTGCAGGACCGGACCGGCGTCAAACCCTGCGTGCCGGTTCCGGCCGGCGGCATGGTGCTGGAACGGATCCCCGAGATGCTGGATTTCTTCGGCGCCGATGTCATGCTGCTGATCGGCGGTAGCTTGCTGTCGACGCGCGAGCGCATTACCGCAGAAACCGCGCGCTATGTGGACGCCGTGCGGACCTGTCGGACCCGGTGACGACTTTGGACAAGAAGAGCCCGATACGCCGCTTCGATGCCTTCCGCTGGGAGGACACGGATTTGCTCGCCTACAAGGAAGAAGGCAGCGCGCCGTTCAAGGCGATTACCCGCCAGACGCTGTTCCGCGATCCGGCCATCAAATGCGAGCTGCGCTATTTCGAAGTCGCGGCTGGCGGTTATTCGACTCTGGAACGCCACGAGCACATGCATGCGGTTCTGATCCTGCGCGGTCGCGGCGAATGTTTGATTGGCGACAAGGTCCATAAAATCGACACCAACGATCTCGTCACCATTGAGCCGTGGACCTGGCATCAGTTCCGCGCCAACGCCGATGCGCCACTCGGCTTTCTCTGCATGGTCAATGTCGAGCGCGACAAACCGGCTTTGCCGAGCGAGGACGAACGCAAAGCGCTCATGTCCGATCCCAAGGTCGCCGCCTTCCTGAGGGATTAGCGCGGCTTCGCCTTGTCGCCGGCCTTGTATTCGATTGTTCCCAAGGCTTCAGCGAGCCGGGCGTTCGCGCTGCCGGGTTTCAGTGGCTTCTGCTGGCTTTCATGCGGCGCCCAGCCAGTCAAATAGACGATATCGAAGGTCGCGCGCAGTCTTCCGTCGGCTTCCGCATATTTGGCAGCATAGTGTGCCAGCGCGGCGCGCAGCGTGGCGCGCGTCAGCGTGCGGCGGCGCTGGGCGAGCGCGTTCGTCTCGCCCAGCAGGCGCAGATCGTTCACCAGCGTGTTGAAGTCGCGATACAGAACTGTCGTGCGCTCCACGTCCGCCACTGGCAGCGCAAAGCCCGCCCGCTGCAGCAGCGCGCCGAGCTCGCGCACATCGGCGAACGGCGCGACGCGCGGACTGACACCGCCCAGTGTCTCGATCTCGCCCGCGGCGAACGAGTCCCGCAGCTCGGAAAGCGTCGCGCCGCCGAACAGCGCGGCCACGAACAGACCGTCCGGATTCAGGGCCCTGCGAATCTGCACCAGTGCGCCCGGCAGATCGTTCGCGCCATGCAGCGACAGAACGCTGACCGCCAGATCGTAACCGCCGTCGCCGGCGTCCAGTCGCTCGCTACCGTCGAATAGCCCGCTGCGCCAGGACGTCGCGGCATCTCGCAGCAGCTCTGCCGCGCGCCCATCTACGGCAAGTGCGGCGCCAAACCTCCGGTTCACGGGGGCCAGGCGGGCTGCAACACCCTCCGTCGCCTCACGCAGCAGGAAGCGGTCGCCCGCCATCCGTGCGGCCCTGGCGCGGTAGCAAGCCTGTGCATGAGAATCGAAAAGACGCGGCGGTCCGTTGGTCATCGCGCTACACTAGCAAAATGATCGCGGCAATGGAGAACGGTTGGCGGCGGGCGGGACGTCATGTCCTCGATTTTTTGTATCCGCCGGTTTGCATCGGTTGTCATGAGCAGATTTCCGAACCCGGTGCCTTGTGCCCCGATTGCTGGCAGGCCCTGCATTTCCTGGACGGACCGGTCTGCGCGTCCTGCGGGCTGCCGTTCGAGCTTGACCCGGGCAGCGAGATGCTGTGCGCCGGCTGCCATGCGCGTCCGCCATCCTTCGACAAGGCGCGCGCCGTGTTGCGCTACGATGATGCCAGCCGCCGTCCCATACTTGCCCTCAAGCATGCCGACCGCCTGGACCTCGTGCCGGCCTTTGGGCGGTGGCTGGAACGCGCAGGGCGCGATCTTCTCGCGGCGTCCGATCTGATCGTTCCGGTGCCGCTGCACCGCGTCCGGCTCTGGCGCAGGCGCTACAACCAGTCGTCTGAGCTGGCCCGCGCCCTGTCGCGGCGCGGTGGCGTGCCAGTCGACTCGCTGGTGCTGTGCCGGACCCGTGCGACGCCCAGTCAGGGCGAAATGCCGTCGGCCAGCGCCCGCCAGCGTAACGTCCGGGGGGCGTTCGATATGAGGGAAAAGCGTCAGTCTGTTGTAGACGGAAAGCGGATTCTCCTGGTCGACGACGTGCTGACCACCGGGGCAACCGCCAACGCCTGCGCCAAGGCCCTGAAACGGGCTGGGGCGCAAAAGGTATTCGTCCTGGCGCTCGCCCGCGTTGTCCGGCCGCTGTCGGACCCTATATAAGAGAATGTCACACTCGTCGCGTCTGTCCATGTCCAAAGTCCGCATCTACACCACGCCGATTTGCCCCTATTGCATGCGTGCGAAAGCCCTATTGGCCAAAAAGGGCGTCTCTTTCGAGGAGATCGACGTCTACATGGACAGCGACGCGCGCAAGGACATGCAGGAAAAGGCAAGTGGCGGGTACACCGTCCCGCAGATTTTCATAGGCGACCGTCATATCGGCGGCTGCGACGACCTTTATGCGCTGGATCAGGCGGGCGAACTCGATCCGTTGCTGGCCGGATGAACAGTTTTCGCACCGCCTGCGTGCAGCTTCGATCTTCCGACGATGTCGCGGAGAACATCCGCGTTACCTTGGCGTTGATCCGCGAAGCAAAAGGCAAGGGTGCCGGTTTCATTGCCACGCCCGAGAACACCACGCTGATGGCGCCCGACGGCGGCGCCAAACTCGAACGCAGCTTTGATGAGCAATCCGATCCTGCTCTGCCTGCATTCAGCGCCTTGGCTGCGGAGTTGGGCATATGGCTGCTGATCGGTTCCGTGGCCATCAAGGTGAGTGACACCAAGACCGCCAACCGCTCGGTGCTGTTCGATCCGAAAGGCGGTATCGCTGCGCGCTATGACAAAATTCACATGTTCGATGTCGATCTGCCGTCGGGCGAGAAATACCGCGAGTCCAGCACCGTGGCCGGCGGCGACCGCGCCGTGACGGCCGACTTGCCGTGGGGCAGAGTTGGCTTGACCATTTGCTACGACATGCGCTTTCCGCATCTGTATCGGTCTCTGGCGCAATCCGGCGCATTTCTGTTGACCGTTCCGTCGGCTTTCACCGAAACCACTGGCAAGGCGCACTGGCACGTGCTGCTGCGGGCGCGAGCCATCGAGAATGGCGCCTTTGTCGTGGCGCCCGCGCAAGGTGGCACGCATGCCAATGGCCGCAAGACCTATGGCCATTCGTTGATCGTCGCGCCTTGGGGCGAGGTGTTGGCCGAAGCTGGCAGCGATCCGTGCGTAATCGTGGCCGACATCGATCCGGCGCTATCGGACGAGGCACGGGCGCGCGTGCCCAATCTGCGGCATGATCGTCCATTCGAGGTACCATGATCTCTCGCATCGAACCGGTTGCGAGCCCATGCTTTTATCGCGCACATCTTGTAGAATGACCTTGGCGGAAGGTGCAGGCACGTGATCGTCTATAATCTCAGATGCGGCAGCGGCCACGAATTCGAGGGCTGGTTTAGAGACAGCACCGCCTACGACGAGCAAGCGGCTGGCGGCAAGCTTACATGCCCCATGTGCGCGTCCCGCAAGATCGAGAAGGCCATGATGGCGCCCGCCGTCGCCGGCACGAAGAAGTCTGTTTCTGCGAAAGATGAGCTGAAGAAAATGCGTCAGTTTGTGTCCGGCATGCGCAAATACGTCGAAGAGAACGCGGAATATGTCGGCCCACGCTTTCCTGAGGAGGCACGCAAGATCCATTACGGCGAGACTGAAGAACGACACATCTATGGCGAGGCGACGCTGAAGGAAGCCAAGGAGTTGATCGAGGAAGGCGTCGATGTCGCGCCCTTGCCGCCGGACCTCGACGAAGCGGCGAACTAGAGTTCTGCCACGACCATGTAATTGACGTCTACATCATTCGACAGATGCCAGGACCAGGACAGCGGGTCGAAGGCAACACCTTGTGTCTTCAGTACCTTAAGTCCCGCTTCTTCGAGCGTCGCACGAAGCTTTGGCGGTTCGACGAAGCGGCTCCAGTCGTGGGTTCCCGGCGGCAGCCAGCGCAGGACGTACTCCGCCCCGATCTTGGCCAATGCCAAGGATTTGAGCGTCCTGTTGAGGGTTGCGACGAACATCAGGCCGCCGGGTTTCAACAGCCGGGCACAGGCACCCAGGTAGCCGGGCAGGTCTGCGACATGCTCGATCACCTCCATGTTGAGGACGACGTCGAAGGCTTGTTTCTCGTCGGCGAGTGATTCGGCCGTTGCCACCCGGTAGTCGATCTCGACATTGGCCGAGGCGGCATGGGTGGCCGCGGTCTTCACATTCTTTTCCGAAGCGTCGGCCCCAAGCACCTGAAAGCCCAGCCGGGCCATCGGCTCGCTGAGCAGCCCGCCGCCACAACCAATGTCGAGCAACGTCAGTCCTTGGAATGGTTTCAAGCCCTGGCGCCCGAAATGGGTGCCGGCCACGTCCCGGATGAAGCCCAACCGGACCGGGTTGAACTTGTGCAAGGGAGCGAATTTGCCGGTTGGGTCCCACCATTCCGCCGCCATGGCGGAAAATTTCGCGACCTCGGCCGGATCGATGGAGGGTGCGTCGGTCATGAACCTCTTTCGGCGTTGAGCAGGAACGAAGTGCCGTCTATGTATGACCCGCGAAAGGCAGACGCGCAAACGGGCAGGACCTATGGCAAAGATTGCGATGAAATTCGGCGGTACCTCGGTGGCCGACCTGGATCGCATCCGCCATGTCGCAGGACTGGTCGCCAAAGAAGTGTCGCGCGGCCATCAGGTTGCGGTGGTCGTTTCGGCCATGGCCGGGGAGACCAACAAGCTGGTCGGCTGGACGCGCGAACTCTCGGCCCTTCACGACGCCCGCGAATACGACGTGGTCGTTGCCTCGGGCGAGCAGGTGACGGCGGGATTGCTTGCGGTGGCCTTGGGTGCCATCGGTGTCTCGGCGCGCTCATGGATGGGCTGGCAAATTCCGATCCGTACCTCGGCCATGCACGGTTCGGCCCGGATTGAGGGCATCGATTCCACGTTGCTGAACGAACGGCTGGGCCAGGGGCAGGTTGCGGTGGTCGCCGGCTTCCAGGGTATCGCGTCCGACAACCGCATATCCACCCTTGGTCGCGGTGGCTCCGACACCAGCGCCGTCGCGGTAGCCGCGGCGATCAAAGCCGACCGCTGCGACATCTACACCGACGTCGATGGCGTCTACACCACCGATCCGCGCATCGTACCCAAGGCGCGGCGGCTGGAAAAAATCGCCTTTGAAGAAATGCTCGAGATGGCGTCTCTGGGGGCCAAAGTGCTCCAGACGCGCTCGGTCGAGATCGCTATGCTTTACCGCGTGCCTGTGCGCGTCCTGTCGAGCTTCGCCCCGGACGCGGGCGGCACGCTTCTGTGCGACGAGGAAGACATCGTGGAAAAGAAACCGGTCACCGGCATCGCCTATTCGCGCGACGAAGCCAAGATTTCTCTGATGAAAATCCCGGACCGCCCCGGCATTGCCGCAGCGATCTTCGGCCCGCTGGCCGATTCCGGGGTCAACGTCGACATGATCGTTCAGAACGTCTCGGAGGACGGCCGCCGAACCGATCTGACCTTCACCTGTGCGCGCAGCGAGCTGACCCGCGCGCTCGACGCCTTGGAGAAGGCTGGTCCGTCGATCGGCTACCGGGAGATCACTTCCGATGCGAATGTGGCCAAGGTCTCGATCATCGGCATCGGCATGCGTGCTCATCCCGGCGTGGCGCAGACCATGTTCCGTACGCTTTCGGACAAGGGCATCAATATCCAGGTGATCTCCACATCCGAGATCAAGGTAAGCGTTCTGATTGCCGAGGAGTACGTAGAACTTGCGGTTCGGGCGCTGCACTCGGCCTACGAACTGGATGCGGCATAGCATGACCGACTCGCGCCGCATGCTAGGAGACGCCTGATGCCGCCGGTCGCCGCCGGCGGCCCGCGCGTCCTCCTGCGCCGGTTGCGCGAGATCATGGCCGAGCAAACGAGCGCCCAGACGCGCCTCGACAAGCTCGTTACCGTCATCGCCGCGAACATGGTGGCGGAGGTCTGCTCGATCTACCTGCGCCGCGCCGGCAAGACGCTGGAACTGTTTGCCACCGAAGGCTTGAATCCTGCCGCTGTCCACCGCACGCGCATGAAGGAGGGCGAGGGCCTGGTTGGTCTCGTCGCCGAGACAGGAGAAGCGGTCAATCTCAGCGATGCGCCAAGCGACCCGCACTTTTCGTATCGCCCGGAGACCGGGGAAGATCCCTACCATGCGTTCCTCGGCGTTCCGATCGTGCGCGGCGGGCAGGTGTTCGGCGTGCTGACGGTACAAAATCGCGCCGCGCGCCAGTATGCCGAAGAAGAAGTCGAGGCGCTGCAGACCGTCGCCATGGTGCTGGCGGAAGTCGTGGCGCAGGGCGGCCTGTTCAACATCGCAGAACTGGACGAGCCGGAACTGCGTCCAGACCGGCCACGCAAATTCCGCGGCGAGGGTCTGTCGGAAGGCGTCGCCGTCGGTCACGTCGTTCTGCACGAGCCCCGCGTGAAGGTCGAGCGCATGATCGCCGACAATCCGCAGGAGGAACTCGTCCGCCTGGAGGAGGCCATTGGCAGCCTGCGCGATGCCGTCGACCATATGCTGGATTCCAGCGAACTCGATTTGACGGGCGAGAGCCGCGAGGTCATCGAAGCCTATCGCTTGTTCGCACATGACCAGGGCTGGCGCCAACGCATGCGCGATGCCGTGCGTACAGGCCTTACGGCCGAGGCGGCCGTCGAACGCGTGCAGGACGAGATGCGCCTGCGCGTGAGCCGCTTTGGTGATGCTATCTTGCGCGAGCGTGCCCATGATCTCGACGATCTGGCGCGGCGTCTGCTGCGCCATCTATCCGGCGACGGTCACGGTACGGTGCGGGATTTGCCCGAGGATGCCGTCTTGGTCGGACGCGCCATGGGGCCTGCGGAACTGCTTGACTACGGCCGCGATCGGCTGCTCGCGCTTGTGCTGGAAGAAGGCGCTCTCACCTCGCATGTCGCCATCGTCGCACGCGCCATGGGCCTGCCGCTGGTGGGGTCCGCCGAAGGTGTCACGGATGCCGCGCGAGCGGGCGATTCGATTGTGGTCGATGGCGAGGCCGGCGAGGTGCATCTGCGTCCCGCGGAAGAGATCGTCGCCGCGTTCGAAGCGAAACGAACGCTGCGTGCCCATCGCGTTGCGCAATTCGCCAGCGTCCGCGACATGCCCGCCGTGACCAAGGATGGCGTGCACATCAGGCTTCTGATGAACGCCGGCCTGCTGCTCGACATGCCCCATTTGCATGAATCCGGCGCCGATGGGATCGGCCTGTTCCGCACAGAGCTGCAGTTTATGATTGGCGAGACGATGCCCCGTCTGGCGGACCAGATCGCCTTCTACAAGGAAGTCCTGGATGCCGCCGGCGACAAACTCGTCGTGTTTCGCACCCTCGATCTCGGTGGCGACAAGGTTCTGCCTTATGCGCGATGGGAGCGGGAAGAAAATCCAGCCCTTGGCTGGCGGGCGATCCGCATTGCGCTGGACCGTCCGGCGCTCCTTCGTTATCAGGCGCGCGCGCTGCTTACCGCCGCCGCCGGGAAGGTGTTGCGCATTCTTCTGCCGATGGTCAGTGATGTCTCAGAATTCAACGCCGCGCGCGCGCTTATAGACCGAGAGATGGAGCGGGCGCGCACTCTCGCCAAACCGCAGCCGCGCCAAGTTCTGGTGGGAGCCATGCTGGAGGTGCCAGCCTTGGCGTTCATGCTGCCCCAGATCATGCGTAGCGCGGACTTCGTTTCAATCGGGTCGAATGATCTTCTGTCGCTGGCATTCGCCGTGGATCGGACCAATCCGCGCGTGGCGCGCCGCTACGATACGCTGAATCCGGCCGCGCTCACCTTGATCCGGCAGATCATCACGAGCGCGGCGGAAGGTGGCGGCGAGGTATCGCTTTGCGGCGAGATGGCCGGCCGGCCGTTAGACGCTATGGCCTTGATTGGGCTTGGCCTTCGGACACTTTCCATGTCGCCGGGCCAAATCGGCCCTGTAAAAATGATGATCCGCAGTCTTAATTACGGGGAAATCTCGGTCTTCGTCGACAAATTGTGTGGACGGACTGACCATTCCCTGCGCACTAGGCTCGCCGCCTTTGCGGCCGAGCGCGGCGTTTTGCTGAAATAGGGTGGTCGGCCGGTGGCTGTGACGAGAAAGCCGAGAACCTCGATGCCGGTTGGAAAGACGCATCGCAAGCGCAATCCGCAGTAATTACAATGGGTTATGGATTGACCGAAAGATAGGTTACGTTCATTGGTTACTAGCTGGATTGTTGCTACATCGCAGATGCCGCCGCTGGCCGCTTATCAAGATTGGTTTACTCCCGAGTTGGACGCCTGAGCAGGACCGCTGACGTGTCGGTCCTCCATGGGATGAGATCGATGCGGGTGAAAAAACAACATCGTCCGGTACGGAACAGGTTTCGGCCGGCGATTTATCAAACGGAGCGGCGCCGGCTAGGCCAAGATTCGCAACAGGCAACGGCACAAAGTAGACGTCTGGCTCAAACTCCGGCAAGGAGGACAAATACGTCCGGGCCGTGACGGAAACCAAAAAATAGCGGTTTTCGGTGGTTTGCCTGTCGATTTTCGGTTAGTAATGGAAGCGATATAATGTATTGAATCCACTGCGCTTTGCGCGGCTTGTGTAGGTTTTTTGCAATCGATGACAAAAGTCACGCGCCTGACATTGGATGAAGAGGGTGGGCTCAACCGCCGTCGTATTCATCTGCGCGAAATTTCCGGCGACCTCGATGCGCCGCTGGAGACTGTCGGCCAGGATCTCCACGCGGCGCGGCTGCGGCGCGGCGACGATCTTGCGACGGTCTCTCGGGTTCTGAAGATTCGCAAGGACCATCTGGAAGCGTTGGAAGAAGACCGTATCGAGGCCTTGCCCGGCCGTACCTACGCCGTGGGTTTCGTGCGGTCGTATGCGGACTATCTTGGGCTCGACGCGGTCCAATGCGTCGAACGGTTCAAGGCCGAGATCGCAGGCCGCACCGACGAGACCACCCCGACGGTCACCGTCATTGATGAAGACGAACACCGCCGGCTGCCGCAGGGCTGGAAGGTTATTGCAGGCGTAGTGCTGGTGCTCGTTCTTTACGGCGCCTATCAACTTGCTACCTCTGCGGATCGCATGCTCAACGAGCCCATAACCGCACCGCCGCCGCAGCAATTGGCGCCCAAACCGGTCATCGCGCATCCCAAGCCCATTGTTGTTCAACCGGCGCCGGTAACGCCGGCGCAAACGGGCTTCACCGGCACGCTGGCGCCGCAGTTGCCGGCAACACAAGCCACGGCGGGCCAACAAACGGCACCAGCGGCGCCAGCGCCTGCGGACAACAATGGCTCTGCCGCCGGACTTCAGCCTTCCGGTGTACCTGCCGCGCCTCTGCCGCAAGGCCAGGTCTATGGTGAGCAGAACAAAAACGCGCGGGTCATCCTGCGCGCCCGGCAAGCGGCCCGGATTCTCGTCGAGGGGCCGGATGGTATGGTCTATATCAACCGCACGCTGAAGCCCGGCGACACCTATCGCGTGCCCAATCTTGTCGGTCTGACGTTGACCACCTCGGATGCCGGGGCGGTCGAACTTGATCTGGACGGCATGTCGATGGGGCTTCTCGGCAAGGGTGGTGAGACTGTCGAGGCTCTCTCTCTCGATCCACAGTCGGTCATGGATCGTTACAATAACGGCCGGCCTGGCTAAGGCGTTCGGCGGAAGGTTGTCATGAGCATACGAGCGTATCGCGATATTTACCGGCGTAAATCCCGGCAGATTCACGTGGGTCCCGTGGCCGTCGGTGGCGATGCCCCGATCAGCGTGCAGACCATGACCAACACGGTTACGTCCGACGTTCGCGGCACGATCGATCAGATTCGTCGCGTGGCGGAGGCTGGTGCCGACATCGTGCGCGTCTCGTGCCCCGACGAAGACGCCACGGCCGCGATGAAGGCGATCTGCAAGGCGTCGCCAATTCCCGTCGTCGCCGACATCCACTTCCATTACAAGCGCGCTATCGAAGCGGCGGAGGCGGGTGCCGCCTGTCTGCGCATCAATCCAGGCAACATTGGCAGCGCGCAGCGCGTGAGGGATGTCGTCAAGGCGGCGAAGGATCACGACTGCTCGATGCGAATCGGCGTCAACGCAGGCTCGCTCGAGAAGGATCTGCTTGAGCGCTACGGCGAACCGTGCCCCGAAGCGATGGTGGAGAGCGCTCTCAGCCACGCCAAGATTCTCGATGACAACGACTTTCGCGAATACAAGATTTCGGTGAAGGCCTCAGATCCGTTCCTTGCCGTGGCCGCCTATCAGGCGCTGGCCGAAGTAATTGATTGCCCACTCCATCTGGGCATCACCGAAGCAGGCGGCATGATCTCCGGCACGGTAAAATCCTCGATTGGCATGGGCATGCTGTTGTGGAGCGGCATCGGCGACACCATTCGCGTTTCGCTCTCCGCCGAGCCGGAGGAAGAAGTCCGTGTCGGCTTCGACATCCTGAAATCGCTGAACCTGCGCCATCGCGGCGTGAACATCATTTCCTGCCCGTCCTGCGCGCGCCAGGGATTCAACGTGATCGAGACGGTGAAGCTTCTGGAGGATCGCCTCAAGCACATCACCACGCCGATGTCGCTCTCGATCATCGGCTGCGTGGTGAACGGGCCGGGCGAGGCGCGGGAAACAGATCTGGGCTTCACCGGGGGCGGCGCCGGCAAGGGCCACGGCCAGATTTATCTGAACGGCGAGATCGCCTATCGCCTCGACAACAAGGATCTCGTGGAGCACATCGTTGATCTCTGCGAAAAGAAAGCTGCGGAGATAGAGGCGACGCGCGGCAAGACTCTCGAAGCCGCGCAGTAGCGATGCGTTATGCGCCCGTTTTTGCCTCCCCGGCGTGGGTGGGTGAGATGCAGTCATGATTCCCACGGCCAAACTCGAACGTCTATTGGATCGCTTTCATGCGATCGAAGCGGAGCTCTCGTCGGGCGTGGCGGGGGCCGGCTATGTGAAGCTGTCGAAGGAACACGCCGAACTCGCACCTGTGATCGCGGCGGTGGAGTCCTATCGCTCCGCGGAAAAACAATTCGCCGAAGCGGATACCCTTGTGAACGACCCATCGATCGAAACCGAAATGCGCGCGCTGGCCGAACAGGAACGTGTCGACCTGAAATCGCGGCTTGAATCGCTCGAACATGAACTGAAACTGAAGCTTCTTCCCAAGGACGCCGCCGATGACTCGTCAGCCATCGTTGAAATCCGGGCCGGCACCGGCGGGGATGAAGCGGCGCTGTTTGCGGCCGACCTACTGGGCATGTATCAGCGGTATTGTCAGCTTCAGGGCTGGCGCACCGAACTGATGTCCATGAGCGAAAGCGACCTTGGGGGAATCAAGGATGCGACCCTCGACGTCGTTGGCACCGGCGTCTATGCCAAGCTGAAATTCGAGAGCGGCGTGCATCGTGTGCAGCGCGTGCCCGCCACCGAAGCGAACGGGCGTATCCACACGTCGGCCGCCACCGTTGCCGTCTTGCCGGAGCCGGAGGATGTCGATGTCGTCATCAACGACAAGGATTTGCGGATCGACGTCTATCGCGCGCAAGGCGCCGGCGGCCAGCATGTCAACAAGACCGAAAGCGCAGTGCGTATCACCCACCTGCCGACGGGAATCGCTATTGCCCAGCAGACGGAAAAATCCCAGCACAAGAACAAGGCCCAGGCGATGAAGATGCTGAAGGCAAAGCTTTATGAGATGGAACGTCACCGCGTCGACAGCGCCCGTGCCGCCGATCGGAAGAGCATGGTTGGTTCGGGCGATCGTTCGGAGCGCATCCGCACCTATAATTTCCCGCAGGGCCGGGTAACCGATCACCGAATCAACCTGACGCTTTACAAGCTCGATAGGATCATTTCGGGCGACGAGCTGGGAGATATCGTCGACGCGCTGGTCACCGAAGACCAGGCAAGCAGGCTTGCCGAGCTGGAAGCGGACGCGACGTGAGTGATCCGCTGGTCGTCGGCGCGGTGCGCCGCCTTGCCGCCGCGGGAATCGACAATCCGCGCCTCGACGCTCGGGTGCTGTGGGCGCATAGCGGCGGCGACGAGGCCCTTTTTGAGTCCTTCGTCGCTCGCCGAGCCGCGCGGGAGCCTCTCGCGTACATCACCGGCCACAAGGAGTTCTGGAGCCTGGATTTTGAAGTCGGTCCCGGGGTCCTGATTCCCCGTCCTGAGACCGAGACGGTGATCGAAGCGGCGCTGGCCGCTTTCCCGGACCGGGTTGCCCCGCTGAACGTCCTCGATCTGGGCACCGGGACCGGATGCCTGCTCATCGCGTTCCTCAACGAATTTGTAAATGCACACGGCTTGGGCGTTGAGAAATCTGAAGAAGCACGTGCTTTTGCTCTCAACAATGTGGTCCGTCACGGGCTTGTCGGCCGATGCGAAGTCCACGGGGGAGATTGGGCCGACGCGGTCGGGGGGGCCTACGAGGTGATCCTGTCGAATCCTCCCTATATCAGAACGTCGGACATACCGGGCCTGCAGCCGGAGGTAACTTGCTACGAGCCGGTCCAGGCTCTGGACGGCGGACTTGACGGGTTGTCGGCCTATCGCGCCTTGGCGCCGCAGATAGCCCGTCTGTTGTGCCCAGGGGGGCTGGCTTTGGTCGAAGTTGGGGCCGGACAGAGCGATGATGTGGCGATCCTCCTGGCCCAGGCCGGCCTTAAGACAGCCGAGGTAACGGCCGATTTGGCGGGAATCCGGCGTGTTTTGACCGCCGGGCGCCGGTAGCGAACCTTTGGGCTGGCGCGAAAAATGTATTGGAAAAGCAAGGATGAACCGTTAGTTTCCCGGACCGGGGAAAGGCACCCCGCCGAGCGACCGATGGATATGGTGGTTGTTGCGGCGGAGACGACGCGTCGGACGCGTCACGCCTTGGACATAGCGAAAGACAAAGTCTGGATGCTTTCAATGCAACGCGGCACGCGCGCGCGCAGTTGACGGCGATAAATGGTAACCCGCGCGACGGAATACAGCCGTCCGAACCCAAAGGGGCAACAGTGAAACGCTCGAGAAGAGGCGGCCGTCGGCCGCAGAACGGTCATAACGGTCATAGCGGTAGTGGCGGCGGCGGCGGTGGCGGCAACGGGCACAACCCGAACCGCACCTATGATTCCAATGGCCCTGAGATCAAGATTCGCGGCTCGGCTTCGCACGTGTACGAGAAATACCTGCAGCTCGCTCGTGACGCCAACGCGTCCGGCGACCGGGTCATGGCCGAGAACTACCTCCAGCACGCCGAGCACTATTATCGCATCTTGGCGGCCGCGCAGGCCCAGGCTCAGCAATATCAGGCGCAGAACGGCCAAAATAACGGCAACGCCCAATATCGCCCGCCGAACGGGTCCGGCGATCAGCCCTTTGTCCAACCGCCAGGCGCACCGACCAGCGCACCGTCATTCTCATTAACGGAAGGGCAGAATGAGGAAACGGACGGCGACGAAGACGGCAATGAGGGGGACGGCCAGGAATAGCCTCGGCTTCTCTGCTCAAAAAGGAAGGAAATTTGGGTGTTTCTGCGCCCCCCTTGTCCTTTTGCCTCTCAGTTCCCAAATAGTCGATATGGACGCGGCGCCCTTAACGGGGCCGTAGCCTAAATCGATGAGACTTGTCCTAGGCTGCTAACCAAGGGCCTGGACCTGGGCTTGAGAGGCAGAGATGGATATTGAGAAATTCACTGAACGCGCCCGCGGCTTTATGCAGTCCGCCCAAGGATTGGCGCTGCGCTCCAACCACCAGTATTTTACTCCGGAGCATTTGCTGAAGGTCCTCATCGACGATGAGGAAGGCTTGGCGGCGCGCCTGATCGCCGCAGTCGGTGGCAAGCCGGAGCAGGTGCGGGACGGCATCGCGCGCACCTTGGCCAAGCTTCCGACGATCGAAGGCTCCGGCTCGGGGCAGGTCTACCTCGCGCCTGAAACTGCGCGCGTGTTCGACACGGCCGAGCAGGCCGCGAAGAAGGCGGGAGACAGCTTCGTCACCGCCGAATATCTGTTGCTGGCGCTGACCATGACAACGGGCACGGCGTCCGCGAAAATTTTGACGGACGCTGGCGTTACGCCGCAAAATCTCAACAAGGCCATTGCCGATTTGCGCAAAGGTCGCACGGCGGACAGCGCTACCGCCGAGAACGCCTACGACGCCCTGAAGAAATATGCCCGCGATCTCACCGAGCTTGCTCGCAACGGCAAGCTGGATCCGGTGATCGGCCGCGACGAGGAAATCCGTCGCACCATCCAGGTGCTGTCCCGCCGTACCAAGAACAATCCCGTGTTGATCGGCGAACCGGGTGTCGGCAAGACGGCGATCGCCGAAGGTCTGGCCTTGCGCATCGTCAACGGCGACGTGCCGGAAAGCCTGCGCGACAAGCGACTGATGTCGCTCGACATGGGTGCGTTGATCGCCGGAGCAAAGTACCGCGGTGAGTTCGAAGAGCGGCTGAAGGCCGTGCTTGGCGAGATCACTGCGGCCGAAGGAAAGGTCATCCTCTTTATCGACGAGATGCATACGCTGGTCGGCGCCGGAAAAGGGGAGGGCGCGATGGACGCGTCCAACTTGCTGAAGCCGTCTTTGGCGCGCGGCGAATTACACTGCATAGGTGCCACGACGCTCGACGAATACCGCAAACACATCGAGAAGGACGCGGCGCTGGCGCGGCGGTTCCAGCCCGTGTTTGTATCCGAGCCGACGGTGGAAGACACGATCTCGATCCTGCGCGGTTTGAAGGAGAAATACGAAGTTCACCATGGTGTGCGCATCACGGATTCTGCCATCGTCGCGGCGGCCACGTTGTCCAACCGCTACATCACAGACCGTTTCCTGCCGGACAAGGCCATCGACCTGATGGACGAGGCGGCCAGCCGCCTGCGCATGCAGGTGGATTCCAAGCCCGAGGAACTGGACGAACTCGACCGGCGCGTCGTGCAGCTCAAGATCGAGCGCGAGGCGCTGAAGAAAGAGACCGACAAGGCGTCGAAGGATCGCCTTGCGACCCTCGAAGCGGAACTTGCCGATCTTGAGCAGGATGCGTCGGCGCTTGCCGCAAAGTGGCACGAAGAGAAGAAATCCGTCCAGGACGTGCAGGGTCTGAAGGAGAAACTCGACAAGGCGCGGCAGGATGCCGAGATCGCCCAGCGCCGCGGCGATTTTGCGCGCGCCGGTGAACTGACCTACGGCGTCATTCCCGATCTTGAACGTAAGCTGAAGGCGATCGAGGAAAAGCAGAATACCGATTTGGTGAAGGAAGCCGTGACGCCGGAGCATATTGCAGGCGTCGTCTCACGCTGGACCGGCATTCCCGTCGACAAGATGCTGGAAGGCGAGCGCGAAAAGCTCCTGAAGATGGAGCAAGCTCTGGAAAGCCGCGTGGTTGGCCAGAATGAGGCCGTGCGGGCCATTTCCAACGCCGTACGCCGCGCGCGCGCTGGCTTGCAGGATCCCAACCGACCCATCGGGTCTTTCCTGTTCCTGGGCCCGACCGGCGTCGGCAAGACAGAGCTGACCAAGGCGCTGGCGTCCTATCTGTTCGACGACGACAACGCGATGGTGCGCATCGACATGAGCGAATTCATGGAGAAGCACGCGGTTGCGCGGTTGATCGGGGCGCCGCCGGGTTATGTCGGCTATGAGGAGGGCGGCGTGCTCACCGAAGCCGTACGCCGGCGACCCTACCAGGTTATCCTGTTCGACGAGGTAGAAAAGGCCCACGCGGACGTTTTCAACGTGCTGCTGCAGGTGCTGGACGATGGTCGTCTGACGGACGGGCAGGGCCGCACGGTGGATTTCAAGAACACGGTCATTATCCTGACTTCCAACCTGGGCACGGAATATCTTGCGGGAGACGACACCCGGGCCGCACGCGCTCAGGCGATGGCAGCTGTGCGGGCGCATTTCCGTCCGGAATTTCTCAACCGGCTGGATGAGATCATCGTTTTTCATCGGCTCAGCCGCGCCGACATGGACAAGATCGTCGACATCCAGATCGTGCGCCTCCAAAATCTGGTTGCAGACCGGAAAATCGAGATCGCGCTGGATGCCAAAGCGCGCGAATGGTTGGCGAATGCCGGCTACGATCCCGTCTACGGCGCGCGCCCTCTGAAGCGCGTCATCCAGCGTCGCCTGCAGGATCCGCTCGCGCATTTGCTGTTGGAGGGAACGATCACCGATGGCGCCAAGGTGAAAGTCGGTGCCGGGAAAAACGGGCTCACGGTCAACGGGCAGGAGTTTTCGGCCTCGCCGGACGATGTCCAGATCGAGCAGGCTCCGAGCCGCGCGCTGCATTAGCGATATTCGGGCCGCGACGCCTGAGGCTCATTTTGTTGGGTAGCCGCACCAGAGCCATTGGAGTGCTTCGGGCAGCGTCTGTTCGATGACTCTGTTGTCGACGTGATGCGCGCCCACAGCGAAGACGAACTGGTACTGATAGCCCTTCGCCTTCAGCACGGCCGCCATCCGTTTATTGGCCATCGGCCAGTTGTGATAGGTGGATTCGGGATCGTCGTAGTGCAGATCCTTGCTGCCCGCTTCCAGCCATATCCGTAGCGGCTTGCGCTTGCTCTGGGCGATGAGGTGGGCGTGATACTCCCAGGCGCCGCGCGGCGTCGCCGGGTTCTCTGGCGACTGCTGGTTTACGAACGTACCGGAGTAGGAGAGCACGCGATGGTATCGCTCGGGATGATACCACGCCATTGTGAAAGCCGCGGCGGCGCCGGAGCTTCCGCCCATAGCCGCACGCCCGTTGGGATCGCTGGTGAAGACGATGCCGTAATTCTTGACAATTTTCGGCAGGACTTCGCTCTCGATGAAATCGCTGTAGCGGCCTGACAGCGTGTCGTACTCCAATCCACGTTCGCTGCCTTGGGCGTCGCCGCCCCCTGGGTCCACCATCACCGCGACTATCACCGGCACGCGATGCGCCGCGATCAAGTTGTCGAGGACTGTCGGTAGCCACTTCACATAACTGTGCCCGTCCTGCACGACGATAAAGGGCGCCGGCGTACCCGGGACATATTGGGCGGGTACATACACCCAAACCTTGCGCTTATAGGGCGCCGCCACCGACTCCTCGGCGAAAGGCGCCGCCAGGCGGTTGCCATAGGGGTCGCGGCGCTCCGTGAGCGCGTTGTACGCTCGTGCGATGCCGGGATAGATTTTGCTGTCCGCCGAATCCATCGTGAATTCGTGGATCGTGCCCACGGGAACGCCGGCCTGGACAACCATCTCGGGCGCTGGCGCATAGTCGGGGCCGATGATGAAGTTGCCGTCCCGAGCTGGATCGAGTCGAGCGGCTGCCGGGGTGATCGCGCCGCCGAATGCGAGAAGCGCGAGTGCGACAGCGACGTTCTTTCCGGCAGCCATCGCGATCAACCCAGCGGCACAACGGTTCGCCCGAACGTCGCGTTCGTGACGATGGCAAAACTTCCGTACATCGCAAGGGTGCCGCACAACAGGCCGAGCCAGCCGCCAAGTTGCGACAGCTGCGGCATGGCGAGAAGCGCGCCGGCGCCCAGCAGGAAAAACGTGATCCACAGGGTGAGAAAAATCAGGAAGAGCGTTCGCGAAAGCTTGAACGTGCTCACCCACATGTAGAACGTAAAGACGCCCCACAACAGCAGGGCCACGCCAATGGTGGTTCCTGCGCCCGTGAGGTCGAGAATGCCGTTGTGGCCGAGCATCAATAACAATGCGAACCACCACCAGAACGCGCCGTAGCTCAGGAAGGCAGTCATTCCGAAGGTGTTTCTGGATCTGACTTCCAGCAGTCCGGCGATGATCTGGATGGTCCCGCCATAGGCAATGGCCAGCGGAATCACGACGCTTTCGCCGGCGGCGGGCAATATGCCGGCGTTGATCAGGCTCAGCAGGACAGTCGTCAGGCCGAAACCCACCAATCCTAGCGCGGCCGGATTCGCCTCTGGCGCGGTTGTTGCGTTGGACATGTTTTCCTCCCCATAAGCGGCTCGTTGGGCCGTCAGACGGGAGAGACTGCAGGGATTCGCGGGATTCGGCCAAACAAAACTGGCCTCGCCAACGACACTTTAATGCCGGCGGGCCGTCTTCATGGCTAAATCGACAAGGCCGTGACGCTTACCGTGCGGCCTGGCGCAGGTCCGTGGAGATATCCGCGACTTTGGTTTCCAGCTTGGTGGCGGCCAGTTCGGCGTCGATATGCATCCGGGCGGCGAGGAACTTCTGCAATTCGCGACCCTGAAGTTTGCGCCCTTGCGCGATCTTCACCTTCAGCGGATTAACCTGCACGCCGTTGATGCGGATTTCGTAATGGAGGTGCGGGCCGGTCGCCATACCCGTCATGCCGCTATAGGCGATCACCTGGGCCTGACGAACATGCGAGCCCTTGTGCAGGCCGGGCGCGAAGCGCGACAGATGCCCATAGGCGGTCGAATAGCCGTTGCCGTTATTCAGCAGGACGAATTTCCCGTAGCCGTTTTCCCATCCCATGAACGCGATGGTGCCTGAGCCGGCGGCCATCACCGGCGTTCCGATCGGCACGCCGAAATCGACGCCCTTGTGCATCCGCGTGTAGCCCAGGATCGGGTGGAAGCGCATGCCGAAACCCGAGGTGATGCGGGCGCCATCCACCGGCGTCTTCATCAGCATGCCCTTGGCGCTCTGGCCGTGGGCATCGAAATAATCCGCCGGTTCATTCGGATTCGGCTGGTAGCGGTAGAGCGAAATCTCACGGCCGCCCAGCTTCATCATCGCGTAGGAGATATTGCCCACTTTCACGGGCTGTCCCTGCGGCGTGTAGTAGTAGTCGTAGAAGACCTGGAACGAGTCACCGGGGTGGATGTCGCGCTGGAAATCTACCTTGTAGGAAAACATCTTGATCATCTCGACAACGACGTCGGCGGGGATGCCGGCATGCATCGCGGAGAGATAGAGACTGGAATCGATCGTCGCGCCGGCGCGATGCACATGCGCCGTGAGCTGCTTCACGGCGTCGGTCGCCGCGAAGGTTCCGTCCGCCGCACGCGTGACAGTGATGTCGTGCTCGATCGTCGGCGAGAAGGTAATCGACAGCAGCCGCTCGACCGATTGCGAGTTCACCGGTTGTGCGCCGGCTAGGTTGCCATTGTCGCCGGACGAGGTATCCGTGAAATTTGAGGGTTGGGCAGATTGATCCGGCTGTGTCGAGTAGGTCAGGTCGAACGCTTGCCCGGCGCGTAGGCTGCGCGGATCGTAGACTTTTGCCAGCGCGGCGATCGCCGCGTTTGCGTCGCTTGCGGAAATGCCCGCATCTTCGAGCGCACCGGCAAGTGTATCGCCGTCGTCCAGCGTGACCGTATGGGTCTCAACGCTCGGCTTCTGATTTTCGCTCGCTTGCTCCGCCGCCAAGGTATTGTCTAGCGGGACTTGGCTGGTCGCGGACGGCATCGTCCTGACGTGGACATTGCCGGAATTCCCGAGTGCAGCGTACAGCGCGCCGCCGCTCGACTGCATCAGATTCTGGAACAGGCGATAGGGCAGCAATTGGTGGTTGGCGGTATCAAAACCGATGGAGTTCGCGGGCGGCATCGTGCCCATGGCCAGCCAGGCAATGGAACCCGCGATCACGGCGGTCAGGGACGTCGAAACCAAGGCCCAGCGGCCGTCGGTGGTAGACAGGGCGGAGCGCGCGGAGCGGCCCCATTCATACAGAGGTGACTGTGCCGTCGGTTCTCTTAGCCCGTCCACGTTGGCTCCTGCCTTACGATTTTCGCGGTCATACGCGAAACCAAGCCCTTAGATCAGCCCGCTGGCGAGCCGGCGACGTGGCATATAGCCCGAGCCCATACTGCGACGTCAACCATTACCGTCGTGTTAACAATTGCCTGCACCAGCTCGGAACAAAGGGTTGTACTAATTTGTGATTCTGACATTTCCCGCGGCGACTGCCAGACCACAGAAAAGCACGGTCCACGGACCTTTTGGCCCATGGACCGCGCCTGCTTCGGCCGGACTTTTCGGGGGTTGTCAAAGCCGGACGAGAAGCCCTTCCGCAATGCGGCCGTGCATCCAGCCGACTGCCCTTGCGATGTGCAGGACGACGAAGAACAGCAGCAGCCCGACCAGCGCCACCAGGAATAGCCCCGGCGCCGTGTGGAGCAGGTGGTCGAGCCAGGGGACGTCGCCGACCTGGAAGTTGCTGTGATTGGTGATGAGCCCGTAGATCGCGCCGCCAGCGACCCCGATGGACACGGAAAGCCCGACCACCGCCACCACGAAATAGATGATGCCGAGCGGCAGCATCAGCAGCAGATAGAACATCGAGGTCCATGTCCGCATGTCGACCAGCGCTTCCTTGATCCGTGTGAAGATGGACTCGTCCGGTGCGGTGGTCGGGGGCAGGCGGCGCGGCATGCGCACGCCCAGCAGGCCTTCGACGATGCGTCCCTCCACATGGCTGAGCAGGCGGATCGAACCGACGAAGAGCAGGGCGAATGGAATGCCGAGAATAAGGATCGCAAATCCGGCCGTCATGGAGATGCCGACGACCGTCCATGTGAAATAGAAGATGCCGGTGACCAGCGCCAGCAGCATATAGAGCAACGCACCGTAGGTGCGCGGATCGGAGATGACGTTGAAAAATCCGTGACGGCGCCGAGCTGGCTCGTCCTGCTTGGGAAATGGCGTGGAAATCGTTGCTTCCATGTCGCGATACTCCTCCGCAATTTCTTGTGGCGAGCCGTAGGTCTCCACCACGGAAGCCAGCACGCTGGCTTCGTCCTGACCGGGGTTCTGTGCGATCTCGTTGTTCAGATGCTCTTCGCAGTCCGCCAGCGCATCGGCGATCAGGCCTGGCGGGGCGCCCTTGAGAGCTCTGCGCAATTGGTCGAGATAGGCGCGGACTGTCTCAGGCGCTTGGCTGGAATTCATGGGCCATCCCTCCGGTGCCGGCCTTGAGCGCGTCGTCGACGAACTCGCGCATGTCGCGCCAGGCAAACTGCCATTCGGCGAGCGCGCGCCGCCCTTCGTCGGTGATGCTGTAGTAGCGCCGCGGCGGACCGAAGGCGGAAGCCTCTACCCGGCTCTCCAGCAGGCCCAGGACATTGAGCGAGCGCAGGACGGGGTAGATTGCCCCCTGTTTGAAGATCAGACCGCCTTCGCCCTCGGCCTTCACGGCTTTGGCGATTTCGTATCCGTACATCTCCCGGCCCGCGCGAGCGAGCACAGCCAGGAGGACGAGCGATGAGAGCCCGGCCATGAGTTCCTTACGGAATTTGCGCGTGTATTGAGTTTCGTCTGCCACTGAAACGCGCCTTTCTTCCGCCCTCCAACTATTACGAACTCATATCTAGCATGAACTTCGTAATATGCAAGACCACCCTATAGGGAACTTGAAAATATTTTGATTCGGCAAACGAAACAGTTAACGGAATACACTCCTAGGATTTGGCTGGCTGCCTGTGATAGCAGGCGCGGCAGCTTGGCTCAGGGGCGCCTAATGAACGTCGCCGCCTATCTCGAACGCATTGGCTTCGGTGGTGTGACGCGCCCGGACCTCGCGACGCTGACCGCCCTGCATCGCGCCCATCTCTTGGCCATTCCCTACGAAAATCTTGACGTGCAACTCGGTCAGCCGGTCACCACCGGACTCGCGGCCATCTTCGATAAAATGGTCACGAACCGGCGTGGCGGCTGGTGCTACGAGATGAACGGCTTGTTCGGCTGGGCGCTCGGCCAACTGGGTTTCAAGGTGACGCGCAGCGCCGGCGCCGTAATGCGCGAAGCGTCCGGCGACACGTCGATCGGCAATCATCTGGTGCTGAAGGTCGAACTGGAGGAAGGGATTTATCTCGCGGACGTCGGATTCGGCGACGGACCGATCGATCCCATCCGCGTTGCGCCCGGCGCCTTCGTCTCGCGCGGCTTCGACTTTGCGCTCTCGCGCCAGGATGGCGGATGGTGGCGCCTGCACAATCACGCGGGGGCCGGTGCGCCGTCCTTCGATTTCAATCTGGTCGAGGCGGACGAGGCTCTGCTCGCCAGGAAGTGCGACTGGCTGCAGATTTCTCAGGAGTCTGTGTTCGTGCAAAACGCCATATGCCAGCGTCACACTGCGATGGGGCTCTCTGTTCTGCGCGGCCGCATGCTGCGCCATCTGACGCCGGACGGCCACAAGGACCGCGTCCTTGCCGACGCAGACGAATACGTCACCGCGCTGGATGATGTCTTTGGCCTGAAGCTCCCAGAAGCGGCGTTGCTCTGGCCGAAGATCTGCGCCCGGCATGAAATGCTGTTTGCGGCAAAATAGATCTCAGGCGGCTTTTCGCGCCGTCAGCACTGCCGACGAACCGACCTTGCCTTCGAGGCGCGTGCCGACGAAGCCGTTGTCGGTCAGCAGTTGTAGGACGCCCGCGATTTCCTGCCCGGAGCGGCTGATCGGATTGGGCAGCCATTTCGGGCCCGCTTTCCTGTGCGCACGCAGGATCAGCAGCAGCAGTCCGCCCGGTTTTAGCACGCGATGGACTTCGGCAAGGTCGTGCGCCGGATCGCTCCAGAACTGGAAACTGTGCAGTGCTGCAGCCTTGTCGAAGGTTTCGTCAGGCCAGGGCAGGGCGGAAGCGTCTCCCAGCTTCAACTCCACGCGTCCCTTCTTGCGGAACCTCCGTGTGCGCTTCTCCGCCGTTTCCAACATCAATTCGGAAGGATCGACGCCACCAACCAGTCCGTCGCGCGCCGCCTTTGCCAGTTTGCGCGCCAGCCGCCCGGTCCCGAAGCCGATCTCCAGCACACGATCCGAATTGTGCACGTCGAGACGTTTGAAAGCGAAATTATGCGCCGATGCGTTGAAACGGTCCATCAGCCGGCCGAAGACCCGACCCCGGAAGCCGTGCGGCTGCATCGCTTGACGAACCCGCGCCATGGTCACGCCGCCGAAGCCGACTTTTCGGCCATCACGATTTTCTCGACTCTCACGTAATCCGTTTTCCCAGTGCCAAGCACGGGGATGTCTTTCGCGTGGATCAACCTGCGTGGCACGGCGATCTCGGCCACACCGTGGTTCTGGGCCCAGCCCACAAGGTCGATGCGTTGGGCTTCCGGATTTGTGGTGACCAGGACGATCTGTTCGCCTTTGCGGCCGTCCGGCAGCGCGATGGCCGCGTGATTGTAGTCCGGCCATAGCGAGGTAGCGCAGTTTTCCACCACCGCGAGCGAAACCGTTTCGCCGCCGACTTTCGCGAACCGCTTCAGCCGGCCCTTGATGGAGATGAATCCTTCGTCGTCGATCGCGACGACATCGCCCGTGTCGTGCCAACCGCCTTCCACCGGGACGATGACTCCGGGATTTTCCGCCTTGATGTAGCCGAGCATGACGTTCGGCCCCTTCAGGAACAGCCGTCCGGCATGCGGGATACCCTCAACCGGTTCGAGCCGCGCCTGCATGCCGGACATCAGCCGGCCCACCGTCCCCGGGCGGTTGGCGCCAGGCTGGTTCGCGGCGGCGACGGGCGCGGTCTCGGTCACACCGTAGCCCTCGATCAGATCGATCGCGTATTTCTTGCGCAGGAGCTGGCGCGTTTCGTCGCGCACGCGCTCCGCGCCGCACACGGCGATGCGCAGCGAATTCAGGTCGCCCTGTTCGCCCGCGCGCGCGTATTGCGACATGAAGGTGTCCGTCGACAGCAGGATCGTGGCGCCGGTCTCCTTGACGCGGCGAACAATCTCATGCGGCTGCAGGGGCGTCGGGTGGAACACGGCCTTCAACCCGAGGAAGAGCGGCATCAGCGCGCCGACCGTCAGCCCAAAGCAATGGAACGTGGGCAGGGGATTGAACAGGATGTCGGTCGGGTACAGCGCAATGTGCGCGCGGACCTGCTCCACATTGACCAGAAGATTGGTGTGCGACAGAGCGACACCCTTTGGCGCACCTTCCGTGCCAGAAGTAAACAGAATCACGGCCGGCGTTTCGGCCGCCGCGCGCGCCGTGACGGCGCCCGGCACATATTGACCGATCGCCGCAACCGCCTTGTCGAGCACCGACAGCTTCTCGCGCACGTCCTCCAGATAGACGATCTCCGCGGCCATGGAGAGTTCGGCTTCCAGCACTTCGAGCTTTGCGAGTTCGATGAACCGATGGGCCGTAATGACGCGTTTGACCTGCGCGGTGCGCAGCGCGCTCATGATCCCGGCCGCGCCGCTGGTGAAGTTCAGCATGGTCGGGATGCGGCCGAAGGCGGAGAGCGCGAAGAACGAAACCACCGCGCCGATACTGGTCGGCAGCATGATCCCGACGCATTCGCCCTTGGCGGTTCCCTTTTTCAGAGCATGACCAAGCGCCAGTGAAGCGCGCACGAGGTCGTCGTACGTCACGACGCGCTCGTCGCCGTCGACGATGGCCGGCTTGCTGCCGCCATAACGGGCCCGGGCATCGATCAGCGCCTGGAAGACCGGCTTCCTGGTGCGGATCATGTCGAACGGCACGATATCTTCGCCGGACGCGGCGGCGACGGTTGCAACGGCCAATGGCTCCTCCCCTGGGCGGCGGGCAGGGCCCGCCCTTGGCTCTATGGCACAAACTTATCGGAACCCGGTGATTTCCGGTAGAGCAAGCTATATGTAAGGGCCATGACCACCGTGATCGACCAGGCGGAGAGGGATCGCCGTGCCCTCCGCCACCCGGAAAAGGCGAACCGGCCCGACAACCCCGTCTTGCGCAAGCCGGACTGGATCCGCGTCAAAGCGCCCATGGGGCGCGAGTATTCCCAAACGGAAACCATCGTGCGCGAGCACGGGCTCCACACGGTCTGCGAAGAGGCGGGCTGTCCCAATATCGGCGAATGCTGGACCCACCGCCACGCCACCATGATGATCATGGGCGACACGTGCACGCGCGCCTGCGCCTTCTGCAATGTGAAAACGGGCCTGCCAGGCGCCCTTGATGGCGGAGAGCCGGATCGAGTCGCCGAGGCGGTGGCCAAGCTTGGCCTTAAGCACGTCGTGGTTACTTCAGTCGATCGCGACGATCTGCCTGACGGCGGAGCGAAACATTTTGCCGAAACCATTCAGGCTATCCGCCGACAAAGCCCCGGTACGACAGTGGAAGTGCTGACGCCGGATTTCTTGCGCAAGCCCGGCTCGATCGAGATCGTGATGGAAGCGCGGCCCGACGTCTTCAACCACAATCTCGAAACCGTGCCGCGACTTTATCTCAACGTCCGCCCCGGTGCGCGCTATTTTGTCTCGCTGCGGCTGCTGGAGCGCGCCAAAGAACTGGTCCCGGACGGCTTCACCAAATCCGGTCTGATGGTGGGGCTGGGCGAAAGCCGTGAAGAGATCATGCAGGTGATGGACGATTTGCGCGCCGCCGGCGTCGACTTCCTCACCATCGGCCAATACCTGCAGCCGACGCGCAAACATGCGCCGCTCGACCGCTTCTGGTCGCCCGACGAATTCAAGGCGCTGGAGGCGACGGCCCGCGCGAAGGGCTTTCAAATGGTCTCCGCCAGTCCGCTGACGCGCTCCTCCTATCATGCCGATTCGGATTTCGCGCAGCTCAAGGCGGCGCGCACGCGCGCGTGATCACGCACTCTGAAAGCAGAAACGTTCCGTACGCTGCCGACCTAATGTACGCGGTCGTGGCGAACGTGGAGAAGTATCCCGAGTTCCTGCCGTGGTGTATCGGGTTGCGCGTGCTGTCGCGGGAACTCATGAAATCATGCGAGGTGCAGCGTGCCGAAATGCTTGTCGGCTTCGGCGCGCTTCGCGAGCGCTACACCAGCCGCGTGATGCTCGATCCGACCGCGCGCGCGGTTGATGTGACGCAGACCGAAGGGCCCTTTCGCCAATTGGAGACGCATTGGCGCTTCACGCCTGACGGCGAGGGCTGCAAGGTGGAATTCTCCATCGCCTTCGAATTCAAGAACCGGCTGCTGGGCGCCGTTGCGGGAAAAGCCTTTGAACACGTTCTGCTGAAAATGACGGACGCATTCGAAGCACGGGCAAAGGCGCTATCAGAAAAGGCGGCGTAGCAGGTTCAGCGCCGCTTCCACGCTTTTCGTCCGTATCTCCGTCCGCCCGAGATCGCCAAAACGGTATTCCTCGTGCAGAACCTTGCCATCGCGGCAAGCGGCGACGTGGACCAAGCCGACGGGCTTCGCAGCCGTCCCGCCACCTGGCCCGGCGATTCCGGTGACCGAGACGGCCAGTTGCGCGTCGGAATGCGCCGCTGCGCCTTGCGCCATCGCCCGTGCCACTTCTTCGGACACCGCGCCATGATCGGCGATCAATTCGCCGGCCACGCCCAGCAAGTCCTGCTTGGCGCGATTAGAGTAGACGACGAAGCCGCGTTCCAGTACATCCGACGAGCCGGGAATCTCCGTGAGAAGGCCCGCGATCAATCCGCCCGTACAGCTTTCCGCCGTGACGACGCGCAGGTCTTTCGCCCGCGCTTCGTCCAGCACCGTCTTCGCCAGCGAAAGAAGAAGTGGGGAGAACATCACGCCAGTCCGAACCTCCAGAGCAGCATCACCACGACGCCCGCCAGCAACCCCGCCACGATATCGTCGGCCACGATTCCGACGCCACCCTTCAGACTCTCCGCCGCCGAGACCGGCCAGAGCTTGGTCATGTCGAATAGGCGGAAAGCCACGAATGCCAGCATAAAACCCCACAATGACAACGGTGCGAAGGCGCAGGCCAGCCATTGTCCGGCCAGTTCGTCGATCACGCAATCGGACGGATCATCCCGGCCGCATTCGCGCGCGTAGCGATCGGCGATCGGAACTGCCGCCAACCCAACCGCGACCCCCAGTGGTAACAGTACCCAGGAACCGGCCGCCGCGGCGATCGGCCAGGCGACAGCCGCCGCAACCAGACTCGCCGCCGTGCCGGGCGCATGCGGCATGCGGCCGAGGCCGAACAAGGTCGCGAGGCGCGCGCTCCAGCTCACGGCAGGCGCACCGTGGCGATGGCCTGCGCGGCAAGCCCCTCGCGCCGTCCGGTGAAGCCCAGCCCTTCGGTGGTTGTCGCCTTGACGCTGACCCGCGAAACGGCGAGGTGCAGGATCTCGGCGATCTTGGCGCGCATGGCTTCGCGATGGGGCGTCACCTTCGGCCGCTCGCAGATGATGGTCACGTCGCAGTGGACGATGGCACCGCCTTTCCTGCGCACCATGTCCGCCGCATGGTCGAGGAACTTCCAAGACGGCGCGCCACGCCAGCGTTCGTCCGTAGGCGGAAAATGCAGACCGATATCGCCTTCGCCGATGGCGCCCAGGATGGCGTCGGTCAGGGCGTGCAATCCGGCATCGGCGTCGGAATGGCCTTCCAGCGCATGGTCGTGCGGGATTTTCAGGCCGCACAGCCAGACATGGTCGCCCGGCGCAAAGCGATGGACGTCGAAACCCGATCCGGTGCGCGTCTCGCCCAGTCGCGCGGACAGCAAACCTTCGGCCACCGCAAAATCCTCCGGATTTGTCACTTTCATGTTGGTTTCCTCGCCCGGCACGGCGACGATCTGCAAGCCTGCCAATTCCGCCAGCGCCATATCGTCGGTGACATCCTGCGCCGCGTGATCGCGATGCGCCTTCAAAATCGCCGCGAAGCGGAAGCCTTGCGGCGTCTGCGCGCGCAGCAGGCCGGCGCGCGGCACGGTGATCCACTTGCCGTTCTCCTGCTTGCGCAGCGTGTCGGCCACGGGAAGCAGAGGCACCGCCGCGTCCGCACCCGCCGCCAGCGTCGCAATCACGCCGTCGATCAGCCTGCGCGAAACCAGCGGACGGGCGGCATCGTGGATCAGCACAAAGGCGGGCGCGTCGGCCGTCAGCGCCTCCAGCCCGCGTCGCACGGATTCCTGGCGCGTCGCCCCGCCGACTTCCGGCGGACGCGCGTCGCATCCTTGTGTTGCTCCGCGGTAGAGTTCGGCCTGGCCTGGGCCGATCATGACCTGGACGACGGCATCCGCCAGGCCGTTGAAAGCCTCTATCGAACGGCGGAGCATCGTCTGGCCGAGCAGGGGGGCATATTGCTTGGGGATGCTGCCGCCCACGCGTTCGCCCTTGCCGGCGGCGACGATCAGGATGGCTATGCGGGCCATGTTTTCTCCGGAATCATTGATTTTCTTGGTAGCACGCGCGGGCCTAAAAAAAACGACCCATGGGCAGTTGCACATATTATCGGCAGTGTAATATGATGCCTAAGTATTAGGCATGGATCATCGGTGAGCGCGAGCGCAAAACTGCCCCTGGAAAGCCCGGCGACAAGCCTGATCGCGGCGGCCCTTCCCATGCCCGTGATCGTGATCAGCCCGCAGCAGCAGATCCTTTTCGTCAATCCCGCCGCGGAGCAGTTCTTTGGCATGGGCGCGCCGCTGCTGCGAAAGCAGAAACTCGCGGATCTGATCCCGTTCGGAAGTCCGCTGTTTCAACTGATCGGCCAGGCGCTGGAGCGGCGCGCGTCGGTGGGCGAACGCGACGTCGACCTGTCGACACCGCGGCATGGCGAACATATCACCGATCTCATCGTCACGCCGATGCCGGACCCCGAAGGCACGGTGATCATCATGCTGCAGGAGCGCGGTCTGGCGCAGCGTATCGACCGGCAACTGCTCCACCGCGGCGCCGTCCGCTCGATGCACGGCATGGCGGCGGTGCTGGCGCACGAAATCAAAAATCCGCTCGCCGGGATTCGCGGCGCAGCGCAGCTGATCGAAGAACACCTTCCGTCCAACGAGCGCGATCTGACGCGGCTCATCTGCGACGAGTCTGACCGCATCCGCGCCCTGATCGATCGCATGGAATCTTTCGGCGACACGCGCGCTTTTCCGCGGGCGCCGGTCAATATCCATGAAGTGCTGGACCGCGTGCGCCGCGTCGCGGAGACAAGTTTCGCCAGGCACGTCAATTTCGTGGAGACCTTCGACCCTTCTTTGCCGCGCGTGCTGGGCGACCGCGACCAGCTCATCCAGGTGTTCATGAACCTGGTGCGCAACGCGGCCGACGCGGTGCCGGACTCCGGCGGCGAGATCACGCTGACCACGGGATACCGTCCCGGCGTGCGCTTCGGCGCGGCGGTGGCGGGAGAACGGCTGAGCCTGCCGCTCGAGGTCACCGTCCGCGACAACGGCGCGGGCGTGCCCGCCGACCTGATGCCCTACATCTTCGATCCGTTCGTCACCACGAAACGCGGCGGATCCGGCCTCGGCCTTGCACTGGTGGCCAAGATTATCGGCGACCACGGCGGCGTCATCGAATGTGATTCCGTCTCGCACCGCACCGTTTTCCGCATTTTGTTGCCGAAAGCGGCAAACGACAGTGAAGGAGAAGCCGATGCCTGATGGCATGATCCTCATCGCCGACGACGACTCCGCGATCCGCACGGTTCTCAATCAGGCTTTGGGACGCGCCGGCTACGACGTGCGCACGACAGGCACGGCGGCCGGGTTGTGGCGCTGGGTAGCCGCCGGCGACGGGAATCTCGTCATCACAGACGTGATCCTGCCGGACGAAAACGGCTTCGATCTCATTCCACGCATCAAACGGTTGCGGCCGGATCTGCCCGTCGTCGTCATGAGCGCGCAGAACACGATACTCACGGCGATTACGGCGGCCGAGCGCGGCGCCTTCGATTATCTCCCGAAACCGTTCGACCTGAAGGAACTGACCGCCGTCGTCCAGCGCGCGCTCGCCAGTCCGCAGGGCAAGCGCGACGCGCCGTCGGACGACAGCGGCGGCGAGGATCGGCTGCCGCTGATCGGGCGTTCCCCGGCGATGCAGGAAATCTATCGCGTTATCGCACGGCTGACTCAGACCGACCTGACCGTGATGATCATGGGCGAAAGCGGCACGGGCAAGGAACTCGTCGCCCGCGCGCTGCACGATTACGGCAAGCGCCGGCACGGCACCTTCGTGGCCGTGAACATGGCGGCCATTCCCAAGGAACTCGTCGAAAGCGAATTGTTCGGTCACGAACGCGGCGCCTTCACCGGCGCCACCAACCGCGGCGTCGGCCGCTTCGAACAGGCCGAGGGCGGCACGCTGTTCCTCGATGAGATCGGCGATATGCCGCTGGAGGCGCAAACCCGGTTGCTGCGCGTCTTGCAGCAGGGCGAATACACGACGGTCGGCGGGCGGACGCCGATCAAGACCGACGTACGCATCATCGCCGCGACCAACCGCGACCTGCGCCAGCTCATCCAGCAGGGCATGTTCCGCGAGGACCTCTATTACCGGCTCAATGTCGTGCCGCTGCGCCTGCCGCCCTTGCGCGAGCGCGTCGAGGACATCCCCGATCTGGTGCGGCATTTTCTCCGCAAGGCGGAGGAGGAGGGTCTGCCGGCCAAGCGTTTGGACGGCGACGCACTCGACCTGCTGCGCCACCATCGCTGGCCGGGCAATGTGCGCGAACTGGAAAATCTGATCCGCCGCTTGGCCGTTCTGCACTCCGGCGACGCGATTCCCGCCACGGCGATTGCCGCGGAGCTGACGGAACCGACCAGGACGAGCAGCTTCGAGGACGGGGACGAGCCGGTGACGCTTGGAGGCGCCGTAGAGCGCCATTTGACGAAGTATTTCGCCGAACATGGCGAGCGCTTACCACCGCCGGGCCTCTATGACCGCATCCTCCAGGAAATCGAACGCCCCTTATTGTCGATCTGTCTGGGCGCCACCCGCGGCAATCAGATCCGCGCCGCCCATCTGCTCGGCCTCAACCGCAACACGCTGCGCAAGAAAATCCGTGATTTGGGCCTGGAAGTAATTCGAGGGCTGAAGTCGGACTGATGCCCCACCTTAACCGTGTTGTCGGATTGCATCGCAGCATTCTTGCAACAGGTGGCCAGATCGCTACACTGCCAGATTACGAAGCAACACTCGCGGGTTAGCGAGTTCACCCGTCAACGACGGTTGGGAATGGCCACAGCCACGGTAGTCGGAAAGTCCAAAGGACACGGCGTGCTCGATCTTTTGCGCGCGGCATCGCGGCCGTCGCTGCTGGCGCTTGGCGTGGCGCTGCTGGCTGTCCTGTCCGGGATATTCACCTACGCCATCCTGATGGGCCTCGTCCCTTACGCGCCCACGCAAGGGATGGTGACGGCCCTTATCCTCATCAATTTGACGTTGGGTCTGTCGCTCGGCGCGCTCATCGCCTGGCGGCTGGTGCGGCTATGGAGTGAGCGGCGTTCGGGCAGGGCGGGCGCGAAGCTGCACGTGCGCCTGGTGGCGATGTTCAGCGCCATCGCCGTGGTGCCGGCGATCCTGGTCGCCATCTTCGCAGCGGTGACGCTCAATCTCGGCGTCCAGGCGTGGTTTTCGCAGCGCGTGAAGACGGCGCTCGACGGCGCACAAAACGTGGCGCGCCAATATGTGCTGGAGCGTGCCCGCGGCATCATCATAGACGCCGGCGAAATCGCGGCGGGGCTTCAGAACGATCCGCGCATCTTCGATCTGAAGGAGAAAAAGGTCCACCTCGGCCTGATGTTCACCAAGCTTCAGGAACTGACGCAGGATCATGGCCTGTATTCGTCGTATATCATCGACAGCCACAACGATGTTCTGGGCAGCACGACGCCGCTGCGCGATAACTCGAAACAGAGGAGGTCCGCGGCTCTCAAGCCGTTTGCGCCGAGCGAAATCCAGCAGGCGGCCCAGGGCACGATTTTTATCGACGCCATTCCCGAAGCCGGCATGGTTCGCGCGCTGATCAGGCTGCAGGCCCTCAACGACGCCTATCTGGAGGTCGTGCGTGTCGTCGATCCCACGGTGTTCAATTACTACTATCGCACCAAAGGCACGATACAGGAGTACAACCGGCTCGAAAGCAGCCTCTCGCGCGTACAGCTCGCTTTCGCGACGCTGTATGGTCTTGTTTCGCTCGTTGTCCTGCTGGCTGCGGTATGGCTGGGCCTGTGGGCGGCCAATCGCCTCGTCAAACCCGTCTCCAGCCTGATCGGTGCGGCCGAACGTGTTTCGGAGGGCGACCTCAAGGCGCAGGTCGACATCGAGCGCAGCGACGACGAGATCGGGACTCTCGGCGTGGCCTTCAACCGCATGACGCAACAACTCGACGCCCAGCGCAGCGCGTTGATTGCTGCCAACCGCCAGATCGACGAACGCCGCCGCTTCACCGAGACCGTGCTTGCCGGCGTCAGCGCCGGCGTAATCGGATTGGATCCCGACGGGCAGATCACCATCGTCAACCGCGCCGCCGCGCGCCTGTTGAATGCCGAGCCGGAAGAACTTGAGGGCCAGCACTATGCCGAGGCCGTACCCGAACTGGCGGCCCTGATACGGCGCGCCATCCAGGAACCTGTCGCCCGGGCCGGCGGCGAGGTTACGGTCAAGCGCGCCGGCACCACGCGCTCCTTGAGCGTCCAGGTCGCCAGCGAACAGGGCCGCCACGACGGCGGCTATGTCGCGACGTTCGACGACATCACCGACCTCGTGTCGGCGCAGCGCACGGCCGCCTGGGCCGATGTCGCGCGCCGCATCGCCCACGAAATCAAGAATCCGCTGACCCCCATCCAGCTTTCCGCCGAACGGCTAAAACGCAAATACGGCGGCGAGGTCGGCGCCGACCGCGAGATCTTCGAACAGTGCACCGACACGATCATCCGCCAGGTCGGCGACATCGGCCGCATGGTCGACGAATTTTCATCCTTCGCGCGCATGCCGACGCCGGTCATGCGGCGGGAATGCGCCCAGGAACTTCTGCAGCAGGCGGTGTTCCTGCAGCGCGTCGCCAATCCGCAGATCACCTTCGAGACGCACATTCCGAAGGAACTCGTCTGGTTCGAGTGCGACGGCCGCCTGGTCAGCCAGGCGCTCACCAATGTGCTCAAGAACGCCACCGAAGGTATCGCGGCGCGCAACGCCGCAGGCGACGACACGCCGGGCCGCATCGCGGTGGCGATCGAGACGCCGGACTCGCAGATCGCCTTCAAGGTCTCCGACAACGGCATCGGCTTGCCGGCGGAGCATCGCCATCGCCTGACCGAACCCTATGTGACGACGCGCGTCAAAGGCACGGGGCTCGGTCTGGCGATCGTGCGGAAGATCATGGAAGACCACGGCGGCGAAATCGTACTGGAAGATGCAGGGGAAGAAACAAAGGGGGCTCAGGTGACGCTGGCTTTTCCTTTGAAGCAAAAAAATATGCGTGAAAAAGGTGTGACAGATGAGCAAGCACGGATTGTCAATCGCGTCTGAAATCCTCGTCGTCGACGACGAGGAAGACATTCGCGACCTGATTGCCGGAATTCTCCGCGACGAAGGCTATGAGACGAGGGTCGCGGCCGACAGCGACAGCGCGCTGGCCGCGGTCCGGCTGAGACGGCCGCAGCTCGTCGTGCTCGACATCTGGCTGCAGGGCAGCCGGCTCGACGGCATCCAGGTGCTCGACACGCTGAAGCGCGAGCAGCCCGACCTGCCGATCGTGATGATCTCCGGCCACGGCACGATCGAAACCGCCGTCGCCTCGATCAAGAAGGGCGCCTACGATTTCATCGAAAAGCCGTTCAAGGCGGATCGACTGATCCACGTCGTCGGCCGTGCGCTGGAAGCCGCGCGCCTGAAACGGGAAGTGCAGGAGCTCAAGCTTAAGGCCGGCGACGAAACTGAATTGGTGGGCGTATCCTCCCCGGTGTCGCAGATCCGCCAGGCCGTCGAGAAGATCGCTCCGACCAACAGCCGCGTGTTCATCTCCGGACCGCCGGGGGCTGGCAAGGAATTGCTGGCGCGCCTCGTCCATGCGCGTTCGCGCCGGGCCGCAAACGCCTTCGTCGCCGTCAATTGCGCGACGATGGAGCCGGATCGCATCGAGGTCGAGCTGTTCGGCGTCGAAGGCGGCGAGGGGCCGCGCAAGATCGGCCTCCTGGAGCTGGCGCATAACGGGACCTTGTTCCTCGACGAGGTCGCGGACATGCCGCTGGAGACCCAGGGCAAGGTGCTGCGCGTCCTGGTCGACCAGACCTTCTCGCGGGTCGGCGGTTCCGCCCGCGTACAGGTCGACGCGCGCGTCATCAGCTCCACCTCGCGCGATCTGCGTCCCGAAATTGCGGCGGAACGCTTCCGCGAAGACCTCTATCACCGGCTCAACGTCGTGCCGGTCCGCGTGCCGTCGCTGGCCGAGCGGCGCGACGACATCCCGATGCTGGTCGCGCATTTCATGAAGCGGCTGTCGGCGGCGTCCGGCCTGCCGATGCGCGAGATCGGCGACGACGCCATGGCGGTGCTGCAGGCGCATAACTGGCCCGGCAACGTCCGCCAGCTCCGCAACATCGTGGAGCGGCTTCTGATCCTGGCGACCGATGATCCGGCGCAGGCGATCTCGGCCGATCTGCTGCCCTCCGATCTGGGCACCAATGCGCCGTGGAGCGGCGGCGGGCGCAGCGATCTCGTCATCTCGCTGCCGCTGCGCGAGGCGCGCGAGATTTTCGAACGCGACTACCTCGTGGCGCAGATAAACCGCTTCGGCGGCAATATCTCGCGCACCGCGGCCTTCATCGGCATGGAGCGTTCGGCGCTGCACCGGAAGCTGAAATCGCTGGGCGTGGGATCGAGCCTCGGCGGCCGGGAAGGCTTTAACGCTTGACCGGCCACTGGAACGGACGGCGGCCTGCCGGCCGCGTCGCTTATGTGAACGGCCGCTATCTGCGCCATGGCGACGCCGGCGTGCATGTCGAGGATCGCGGCCTGCAGCTCGGTGATGCCGTCTATGAAGTCTGCCGCATCGACAACGGGCATCTGCTCGACGAAGAGGAACATCTCGACCGCCTCGAACGTTCGCTCCGCGAGATCGAGATGGCGATGCCGATGCGCCGCGGCGCGCTCAAGCTGGTGATGGCGGAGATCGTCCGCCGCAACGGCGTGCGCGACGGATTGCTCTATCTTCAGGTGACGCGCGGCGCGCTGAAGCGCGACCATCCCATCCCCGCCAATCCTCCAAAGCCCACCCTGATCGTGACGGCGCGCGGCATGGATGAGGCCGCGCTGGCCCGGCGCCGGGCCGGCGGCGTTGCCGTCTTCACCTGTCCCGACGAGCGCTGGGCGCGCTGCGACGTCAAGACGACACAGCTCTTGGCGAATCTGCTGGCCAAAACGGCCGCGCGGCGGGCAGGGGCTTTCGAGGCATGGCTGATCGATGATGACGGCTTCGTGACCGAGGGCGCGTCCACCACGGCCTGGATCGTCGACCGCGACGGCCACGTCGTCACCCGCGATTTAAGCCATGCCATCCTGCCGGGAGTCACCCGCCGGGTTATCCTGGAAGCGGCAGCCGAGGCGCAAATCCCCGTCGTGGAGCGCCGTTTCACCCTGGCCGAGGCTTTGTCGGCGCGCGAGGCTTTCATGTCGTCTGCGACGGGCGCGGCGATTCCCGTCATCTGCATCGACGGCACGAAAGTCGGGGATGGGGTTCCTGGCCCGATGGCCCGCCGGATTGGCGAACTTTATACCAAACGCTCGCAAGAACGCCTCTCATAAGCGGTTGGGGACGCATCCATTATCGTCACCAGGGCTTTCGCTCGTGCAGCATTCGGCCTTATGCTGAGGGCAATGCTTCGCGGGGGCCGCGGAGCCAAGAAAAACAGACGGGTATAAGCAATGAGCGAAAAACAGCAAAACCTGCAAGACACGTTTCTCAATGCGGTCAGAAAGAGCAAATCGTCGGTGACGATCTTCCTCGTCAACGGCGTGAAGCTTCAAGGGAACATCACGTGGTTCGACAATTTCTGCGTGCTGCTGCGTCGCGACGGGCAGGCTCAGCTCGTCTACAAGCACGCGATCTCGACCGTCATGCCGATGGGGCCGATCCAGCTCCAGGAGCAGGAAACAGCTCTCGAAACCGCGTAAGCTTGAAGACCGGTCACGATCTTGATGCGGGGCGCCGCACGGCGCTCGTCGTGCATGTCGAGCCGAAATCGCGCAAGGCGATCGACAATCTCGATCGCGATGCGCGTGCGCGGTTGGCCGAAGCGGTCGGCCTGACCGCCGCCATCGGACTCGAAGTGGTCGGCGAGCACATCGTGCCCTTGGCGCGCGCGGTGCCGGCGACCCTGATCGGCAGCGGCAAGGTCGCGCAGATCGCCGCCGAGGCGCTTGCGCTCGAACCTGAGGTCGTCATCGTCAACGCGCAGCTTTCCCCCGTTCAGCAGCGCAACCTGGAGCGGGAATGGAAGACCAAGGTGCTGGACCGCACCGCGCTGATTCTCGAAATCTTCGGCGAGCGGGCGCGGACCCGTGAAGGCCGGCTGCAGGTCGAGCTGGCGCATCTCACCTGGCAGCGCAGCCGGCTGGTGCGGTCCTGGACCCACTTGGAGCGCCAGCGCGGCGGCTTCGGCTTCCTCGGCGGTCCGGGTGAAACCCAGATCGAAACCGACCGGCGTCTGATCGGCGAGCGGCTGGCGAAGATCCGCCGCGAACTCGAAGGCGTGAAGCGAACCCGCGGGCTGCAGCGCCGCGCCCGCAAGCGCGTGCCGTTCCCGGTCGTCGCCCTGGTCGGCTACACCAACGCCGGCAAGTCGACGCTGTTCAACAAGCTGACCTCCGCCGACGTGCTGGCCAAGGACGTCCTCTTCGCCACCCTGGACCCCACCATGCGCGGCCTGCGCCTGCCGGGCGGGACGAAGGTGGTGCTCTCCGACACGGTGGGCTTCATCGCCGACCTGCCGCACGAGCTGGTGGCCGCCTTCCGCGCCACGCTGGAGGAGGTGCTGGAGGCCGACCTGATCGCCCATGTCCGCGATGCCGCCCACCTCGAAACCGAGGCGCAGAAGGCCGATGTGCTGAAGGTGCTGGCCGAATTGGGTGTGGAGCCGGGCCGCGACCGGCCGTTCATCGAAATCCTCAACAAGATCGACGTACTGGACGAGGGCGTTCGTGCCGGCCTGCAGGCCAGGACCACGGCGCGCCCCGACGCGCCGGTCGCCGTCTCGGCGCTGACCGGCGAGGGTTTGCCTGTGCTTTTGCAGCGTTTCGAAGACAGGGTGACGGGTGGCAACATCGTGCTTCGCCTGGCTCTGGAGCCGTCGGATGGCGCCGGCCTGGCCTGGGCCTACCGCCACGCCCGCGTGCTGGCGCGCGACGACAAAGGCGACGACGGCATCGTTTTGACGCTCAGCGCCAACCCACAGGAAGCCGAGAAACTCGACCACCGCTTCTCCGGGAAAATATCTGTGGATCAAACTATTGGAGCCGAACATTGATGTGAATTGTTCGGCAGGGGATATGTGGATAACGCGAATGGCGAGTAGCGAATAGAAAAAGCCCCCATTCGGTATTCGCTACTCGCTCTTCTTCGCCGCCACCCACAGCGCTTCCATCTCGTCCAGGGTCGCCTCGTGCGGCCGCTTTCCCTGCACCGCAAGACCGGCCTCGATGGCCCGGAAGCGGCGCACGAATTTGGCATTGGTCGCCCGCAGCGCCTTCTCCGGATCGACCTTCAGATGGCGAGCCAGATTGGCCACGGCGAACAGCAGGTCGCCGACTTCCTCCTCCAGCTTCTCGGGCGACGCGCCGGCCGCCTGCGCCTCGACGATCTCGCCGGCTTCCTCGGCGATCTTTTCCACCACCTTGGGGGCGCTTTCCCAATCGAACCCGACGCTTCCGGCGCGCTTCTGAAGTTTCTCGGCGCGCAGCAGCGCGGGCAGGGCGCGCGGCACGTCGTCGAGGATGCCGCCCGGCCGCGCCGCCCGTTCGCCGCGCTTGTGCTCCTCCCACGCCACCGTCTGCGCAGCGGCGGATTCCGGCGTCGTCTTGTCGGCGAACACATGCGGGTGGCGGGCGATCATTTTGGTGGTGATCGCCTCCACCACGCCCCCGAAGTCGAACAGGCCTTGCTCCTCGGCCATACGGGCGTGGAACACCGCCTGGAAGAGCAGATCGCCCAGTTCGTCCTTCAGATGCGGCCAGTTCTGATCCTCGATGGCGCCGGCCACTTCATAGGCTTCCTCGATGGTGTAGGGCGCGATGGTCGCGAAGGTCTGCTCCAAATCCCACGGACAGCCGCCCGGCCCCCGCAGCCGCCGCATGATCTCAAGAAGCGAATCGATGTCTCTGGACGGACTCGGTTTTTCCATATCGCGAGTGAAGGCGGGCAGGCGTCTCGCGACAAGAGGCACCGGCGCCTTTTCCACATGCCGGCCGTCAGCCGCTCTGTTCCTTCAGCTTTGCCGCGGCCATCCCGACAAATGCGAACATCTCCGGGGTAAGCGGCAGTTTCGGCGCGGCTTTCGGGTCGGCCATGGCGTCCTGCCAGATCGCGCGCACCTTGCCGGCGACGGCCTGATCGCCAAGCGTGAACTCGTTCACCAGCGTCTGCCAGCGCCGGGCGATGTCCAGGGCCTCCGGTGAACCTGGATCACCTTTTGCTATCAACGGCTTCAGCTCGGCAATTAATGTCTCCCAGCGCTGCGATACGTCGGCCTGGTCGTATTTACGCTGGCTGAGCGCCGCGCGTTCCTCCGCCGAGAAATATTTCGCGGAAATTGGGTCAAAGATGGCCTTTATCTCGTCGTCAGTGGCCTTGGTCGTCATCGTCGTCTCCGTGGTCAGGGTTGTGAGATCGTCGATGGAGAGCTTTTCGCCGCCAGCCAGCTTGGCCCGTGCGGCGCGCACCAGCGCCAGCGCGTGCGCCACGCGGCCGCTTTCGCGGTCCAGGGCCTGTTCCTGGAGCGCCAGCAGCGCCTCCAGTGACCCCAGGCGGCCCGTCAGCAGCTCGGCGATGCGGGCCAGGGGTAGGCCGAGCCGCTTGAGCGCCAGCACCTGATGGAGCCGCGCCATCTGCTTGGGGCCATAGGCGCGCCAGCCGTTTTCGCCGCGCAGCGGCGCCACAAGACCGTGCCGTTCGTACAGGCGCAGCGCCTTGGCGCTGACTCCCAGACGTCGGGCGGCTTCTGTGGGACTGAGGAAGGCGTCTGTCACGGCGATCTTCTTGTTCATCGACCCTGATGTCTCTGAGGCCGGTCCCAGGGGCAGGGCCAAGCGGATTTTGTCAGCCCCCGGCCCCGCGCCGTCAATTTATCGTATAATTTATATTATGGGCAATTATTGGTGACTTGGAACGCGCCGCACGCCAAATCACGAAACCGTGCACCTACTGGCGCTCGAACTCGACATCGCCCAACCAGACACAGCCGCGGCAACACGGCCACAAACGCCGCATATCCATAAAGGACGCACTCATGTTCAAATCCACAAACACGTCAGCGACGCCGCGCAGAAATACTTTTGCATACCTTGTCTGGATTAGCCTTTTCTGTGTCGTCCTCCCGGCGGCCGCAAAAGAGAGTGGCGGTATGGCCCTGCGCCAAGTCTGCGCCGTGCAAGCCTGGCGCCGTCCTTATTGTGCACGATGGATGAACGGTGTCGTGGCCGGCATCCACGCCGGCATCCACGTCGGTCAGGAACTTCAGCAATACAAGCATCCGATCTGCCTTCCGACAGGCGTGTCAGGACCGCAAATTCTATTAATCGTGCAACGCTTTATGCACCGCCATCCCGAAGACCTCAACGAAACAGCAACCGGCGTCATCGCGCATGCGCTCTATGATGCCTATCCGTGTTCGAAAAATTGATCGCGTCCGCGTTCAGAAATCTGTCGCCCATAGCGATGTAGCGGCACCTAGAATCACCAAAATGTATAGCGCCACAAAGGCTAGGGTACCTCACCGCACCCTGCCCCCTCCCCGCGCCAATCCTGAAACGCTTCTAATCTCCGCCGCCCTGTAAAACCGCCCTCAGAGCGCCTATCTACACAACATGACCCAGCCCGAAATCCTGGCCGTCGTGTCCTTTGTCGTCGTGGCGCTGATCGCGATCACCTTCCACGAAGCCTCGCACGCCTATATGGCGTATCTCTGCGGCGACGACACCGCCAAGAAACTCGGCCGCGCTTCGTTCAATCCGCTCAAACACATCGATCCGCTGGGCACGATCCTGCTGCCGGGCTTTCTGTTCGCCATCCACGCGCCGTTCCTGTTCGGCTGGGCCAAACCGGTGCCGGTGAATTACGCGCGGCTGCGCAACGTCAAGCGCGACATGATGCTGGTGGCCGCCGCCGGTCCGGGAGCCAATTTCTTCCTGGCGCTGGTCTCCGTGGCGGCCGGGGCCGTCGCCATCGGGCTTGGCGGGCCGCAGTGGCTGGTGGATGCGCTCGGCGCCTCGCTGTGGCTCAATCTGGCGCTGGCGGTGTTCAACCTGATTCCCATCCCGCCGCTGGACGGCAGCAAGGTCCTGGCCGGGATGCTGCCTGATGCCTGGGCCATGCGCTTTCTGGGGCTCGGCCGGCGTCGCGCCAAAGCGCCGCCGCCGCAGGACGAACCGCCCGCGCCGCCCCGCATGCAGGGCTACTGAAGCGTCCAAAAAATAATTTTCCTTGCGAGGCTCTCGCAATTATGCGTCGAAACCCCAGGAAAACCGCCGGAAAATAATTTTTGCGCGCCCCTTGAACCGACACGGTCGAATTACCACATCTCTTATATCACCCGATTTGTGGACACCCCATAAGCCGGCCGCGATGGTCAAACCATTGCGCGCCGGTTTTTTGCCGTCTGCCATGAGATCGGTTCGCTGTATCAGCCCGCCGCATCGGTGTATTCTCCGTGCGGCCAACCAGGGTAACGACTCCATGAGTGATTCCAAGAAAAAGAGCGACTCGAAAAAGACGCGGCCGCTGTCGCCGCAGGAGATCGCCCGGCGCAAGGAAGCTGCGCAAAAGCAGTTCCAGCTCCTGAACACCGAGGCGGGGCCAAAGTCTTTTGCGAACATGGGCGGCAAGACCGGCAAGTTCGGGCCGAAGAAGGCGCAGAATTTCCGCCACCAGGGCCGGTGAGTGTTTTCCTCCCCCGTTTAGGGGGAAAGAAAGACGCTTACTCCGTCAGCCTGGCCTCCAGCACCATGCCGTCATAGGCCGGCTCGACGTTGGGCGGCAGCTCGCGTTTCAGTGTCTCGTAATCCAGGTCGACATGGAGGTTCGTCAGAATGGCGCGCTTCGGTTTGACGCGCGCGATCCATTCCAGGGCCAGCGCCACGTGCGAATGGCTCGGATGCGGCGCGTAGCGCAAGGCGTCGACGATCCAGGTTTCCACGCCTTCGAGCGCCGCAAAGGCCGCCTCGTCCAGGGCGTTGACGTCGGCGGAATAGGCCACCGGACCGAAGCGGAAGCCGAGCGAATGGACCGTACCGTGGCTCTGGCCGAACGCCAGAACCGGGACCGGCCCCCCTGCTCCGTCGATGCCGAATGGCCTGAACGGTTCGGCGATCGTGTGCATCTTGGCGATGGGCGCGTAATCGCTGCCCGCCGCCTGTACGAAACAATAGGAGAAACGCGACAGAATGTTGTCGCCGGTCCTCGCATCGGCATAGACGTCCACGCGGCGGCGCTGATGCATCGCCACCACGCGCAGATCGTCGATGCCGTTCAACTGGTCGGCGTGATCGTGGGTGATGAGCACGCCGTTGAGGTCGCTGGAGCGGGCCCGCAGAAGCTGTTCGCGCAGGTCCGGTGACGTATCGACCAGCACGCAGGTCGTGCTGATGGGAGAATGACGCCGCACCAGGATGGAGCAGCGCGTGCGCCGATTCTTCGGATTGGCAGGGTCGCAGGCGCCCCAGTTCCCGGAGCCGTCGTTCCCGCCCAGACGTGGCACGCCGCCGGAGGAACCGCAGCCGAGAATGGTGATTTCAATTCTGTCGCTCATGTCGGGCGGGCGGCCTTTGTGAAAAGACGGAAGAAATTTTGCGTGGTGACATCCGCAATCTCGTCGGCCGGCACGCCCTTGAGCGCCGCCAGCGCGGCAGCCGTATGCACGACGAAAGACGGTTCGTTGCGTGCGCCGCGATGGGGAATGGGAGCGAGGTATGGCGCGTCGGTTTCCACCAGCAGCCGGTCGAACGGCACGTCCTTCAGGACGCCGCGCAGCTCTTCCGCCTTCTTGAAGGTGACGATGCCGGACACCGAAATGTAGAAGCCGAGGGCGAGCGCGGCGTCCGCCAGCCGCTTCGTGCCCGTGAAGCAATGCAGCACGCCGGTGAAGGCACCCTTCGCCATTTCCTCGCGCAGGATGACGATCGTGTCGTCGTCCGCGTCGCGGGCATGGACGATCAGCGGCAGGCCAGTGCGGCGCGCGGCGTCGATATGGGCGCGGAAGTTGGCGGCCTGCTGCTCGCGCGGCGCGTGCTGGTAGAAATAGTCCAGGCCGGTTTCGCCGATGCCGACCACTTTGGGATCGGCTGCGTGCGCAAGTAACGGCTCGGCGTCGGCCAGTGGCTCGACCGCCGCCTCATGCGGATGGATGCCGACGGAACACCATACATTGTCGAACCGCGCCGCCACTTCGCGGACACGGGGAAAGGTCGCAAGCTTCGTGGAGATGGAAACGCAGACGCCGACGCCAGCCTCCTCTGCGCGTGCGACGACCGCGTCGATTTCGGAAACCAGATCGGGAAATTCCAGATGACAATGACTGTCTACCAACATGTCGGGACCTTATACGGCGCCGGCGCGTCTTGTCGCCGCGCTCATTTCGCGCACGGCGGTCAGAAGCGTCTGGCGCGGATCGAGGTGAAGCGCCTCCGTCCGGGCGAAGGTCTTTCCGAGCTTTTCGAGGACGTCGACCCAGCGGTCCAGATGCGGCTGGCGCGTCAGCGCGCGGGCGCGGATTCTCTCGACCAGCGCCTGCGACAGAAAAGCACCAAACACGTCCAGACCGTCGGCGATCCGGGAAATCTTTTCGGACAGGGCGAACAGCGCGGGGATTTCCGGCTGGGCGGCTTGGTCGATCAGCCGGTCGGCCTCGCCGGCCAGCATCACGCCGTCGCCGCCCGCCAGCCTCAGCGCCGCGCCCAACGATCCGCCGGACAGCCGCGCCAGCGAAGCACGTTCGCCGGCGGAAAGGTCCGGCAGGAGCCGCGCGAGTTCCGCTTCCAGATTGCTCTCGCAGAGCGGCCGCAGATTGAGCCGCTGGCAGCGCGACCGGATCGTCGGCAGCAACCTGCCCGGCGTGTTCGACAGCACGAGCAGCATGGCCCGCGACGGCGGCTCTTCGAGCAGCTTCAGCAGCGCGTTCGCGGCGGCGTCGTTCATGTCGTCGGCGGTGTCCACCACGGCGACACGCCAGCCGCCCGCGCCCGAGGTCATCCCGAAGAACCCGGAGAGTCTGCGCACCTCGCCGACCGACAGCACGGTCATCAGCTTGCCGCTGTCCCGGTCGACGCCGCGCTTGAGCACCAGCAATCCGGGATGCGAACCGGCTGCGACCTGCACGGCTGCGGGATCGGGGACCGGCACCGAAAGATCGTCCGGTCCCTTGTCGCTGGCGCCATAGGCCAGCAGGTACCGCGCGATGCGATAGGCCAGAGTCGCCTTGCCGACGCCGGGCGGCCCGCAGATCAGCCAGGCCTGCGGCGGCCGTCCGCTGCGCAGCGCCCGCGCTGCGATGGCGGCGGCCGGGCCCTGCCCGACCAGGCGCGTCGTCTGGCGCGGATGGTCCACGCCTTCGATACGGTCTGTCTCGACGGTTTCCGCCGGCTGGGATCGCTTGGCCATGCGCCTAGCTTAACCCGAAGCGGGCCTTCACGGCATCAAGGATCGCGCGCGCCACCGTCTCCTCGTCCGTACCGGCGTCGATCACCCGGCACCGGTCGGGCGCGCGCTTGGCGATGTCGAGAAAGGCCTGCCGCAGGCGTTCGTGGAATTCGATGTCGAATTTCTCGAAACGGGACTCCGCGGAGGCGCGGACGTCGGCGCGCTTCAGGCCCACCTCCGCCGACAGATCGAGGATGAGCGTGAGGTCCGGTTTGAAATCGTCGATGGCGACGGATTCGATCCGCCGCACGGTCTCGCGGTCGAGCCCCCTGCCCGCGCCCTGATAGGCATAGGACGAGTCGGAAAAACGGTCGCAGAGCACCCACTGTCCTTGCGCCAGCGCCGGCTTGATCGTGCGCGTCACATGATCCGCGCGGGCGGCGTAGAGCAGCAGCGCCTCCGTGAGTGCGTCCCAGCGTCCCGGTTCGCCATGGACGAGGAGATTGCGAATCTCCTCGGCCCCCGGAGAACCGCCGGGCTCGCGCGTGGTCACGCAGGAGATGCCGCGCTTCTGAAGGCCCGCGGCGAGGCGGCGCGCCTGCGTGGATTTGCCGGCCCCCTCTCCGCCCTCGAAGGTGATGAAGCGGCCCCGCTTCTTCGTCATTGCGTATGATGGCCCGTGAACAATGCGCTCATTCCCGCCATCATCCGCGCGAAAATTCCGGCACGCGGAACGCTTTGGGTGGCATAGACCGGAACCACCAAACCCGGGAAATCGGGCGCGGTAACCTTGAGGGTTCCGACTTGTTGCCCTTGTTTGATCGGCGCCTCCAGCGGCCCGTAATAGTGCAGCGCCACCTTCATGTTCGGGCGGGAGTCGACCTGCAGCGTCACCGACAGAGGTTTGCCGGTGGTCACCGCGACGGCCTTCTGCGATCCGCCGAAGATCGGGGCCATGCCGGCGACCTGGTTGGCCTTGAAGAGCTGATAGCTGCGGAATTCGCGGAACGCCATGCCGAGGACGCGGGCGGCCTCGTCGCCGCGGCGCTGTTCGGCGAGCCAGTCCTTCTTCGCCGGCGGATACTTGTCCAGGTCCGGATAGCGCAGGCCGTTGAGCACCAGGATGAGGCGGTGCCCGTTCTGGACCGCCGATGCGATGATGCCGTAACCGGAGGCGTCGGTGTAGCCGGTCTTCAGACCGTCTGCGCCGGGGAACTTGTCCAGCACCGTGTTGCGGTTCGGTTGCGTGATGTTGGACCAGGTGAAGCTCTTCTCACTGAAGTAGTGATAGTATTGCGGATACGTTTCGATGATATCGCGTGCCAGCTTTGCCAGATCGAAGACCGACATCATCTGGCCCGGCGGATCGGGAAGTCCGTCCGGATTGACGAAGTGCGATTGCTTGAGACCAAGCTCCTTGGCGCGCTGGTTCATCATCTGGACGAAACCGTCGACCGTGCCGCCGAGGCCCTGGGCGATGACAATGCAGGCATCGTTGCCCGAATCGACGATGACGCCCTGGATGAGGTTTTCCGCGGAGATGTTGTCGCCATACTTGACGAACATCTTGGAGCCCTGCGTGGCCCAGGCGCGCTGGGAGACCGGAAACGTGTCCGTCAACTTCACGCGGCCGTCCTTCAAGCGCTGGAACAACAGATCCAGGGTCATCAGCTTGCTCATCGAAGCGGGCGGCCCCGGCGTGTATGCGTCCTTTTCCCACAAGACCTGGCCGGTCGCCGCGTCCATCAGAACGGCGTGTTCGGCCGAGGTATTCATGTCGGCCAGCGCGGGCGTGGCGCCCAGCGTCCCGGCTAGAGAAAGGATGAAAAGCAGAGCGCGCATACGCGGCATGGACGAACTCCGTGGGAAATGCGGTTGAAGCCTATTGATCGACTACGATATGCGCGTCGTTTGCGCCCTGATTGCTGATCCTTGCGAACGCTGCGTCGGCATCGGCCGTTGTATTGTATGGACCTGAGCGCACTCTATAGAGCGTTTGTCCGTTTCGTTGAATGGTGGAAATCCTTAAATCTCCACCTAACCTCGCCGCCAGACGGGCGGCGTTCTGATAGACGGAGAAGGCTCCGACTTGGACATAGAGGTGGGTCACCGGCGGCACGGGGACCTCGTTCACCTGGCCTGTCGGGAGGCTGCTGTCTGCGGTTGCGACCTGTGCTGGAGGAGCGGCCGGCGGGGCGGGAAGCGTGGTCGCCGTGGGAGGCGCGACGGCTACGCCGGGAACGGCCCCGAGCATGCCCGTTTCGACGCTCGTCGTCGGGGCGGCGGGAACGGCGCTGACCACCGCCGGCGGTGTACCGACGCCGAAGGGCTGTGGCTGTCCGTTGGGAAGATCGGCCCGTCCCAGATAGGTGACCCGTACCCGTGCCGTGCCCGCCTCGTAGAATCCGAGCAGCTTGGCGGCGCGCTCCGACACGTCGATGATGCGGTTCTTGGCAAACGGCCCGCGGTCGTTGACGCGCAGGATCAGCGACCGGCCGTTTTCCAGGTCGGTCACGCGAACATTGACGGGCAGCGGCAGCGTGCGGTGCGCCGCCGTCAGGGCATCGGCGTTGAATATCTCGCCGTCCGCCGTCGGGTGGCCGTAGAAGCCCGGACCATACCAGGAGGCGATGCCGGTTTCGTCGTAATCCGGTTGCTCGCGCGGATAGTACCAGGTGCCGCCGATCTGATACGGGCTGCCGATCTTGTAGACACCGGCATTCGGCGGAACGGTGACTTTGCCGCCTTCCGGTTCGGAGGCGCAGCCTGCCGCCATCACGCCGAGGGCGGCCACGGCGCAAAGCTGTCGCAGCCATCGTTTCATCACGCGAATCCGGCCTTGGATTGACTCGAAAGGGTAAAGGATGACCTCACCACGCTCAACCGCTCATAACCTTAAACCCTTGATAAGTTGCGCGGTTCGTAGCAAGGAGCCGTGAACGGATGGGTGGCCGAGCGGTTGAAGGCACCGGTCTTGAAAACCGGCAGACCCGCAAGGGTCTCGTGGGTTCGAATCCCACCCCATCCACCATTCGTGAATCTTTCGGCCGGATTGCCGCTGTCCGAGCGGTCGTTGCCGCTGGAATTTTGGCTGCGCGCCACCTGCCAGGTTTCAGGCGCCGAAGGAAAATTGCCGGCAAAAGATCACATCAGAGTGATCATTATTGACACCGGCGCCAGGCACCGCCCGCCGTTATGCATCCGAGCTGGCAGGACGGATCAGCCAGGCGGCCTCGCGCTATTTCAGGGCCTGTGTGAAAACAACGGGCGCGGACCTTGCGGGCGCCGCAAAGGCCACGGATGTGGCGGTCTTGGGTGTCTCGTACTGTTTGTACTCCGGATCCTGATCAAGGCGTATGAACCGGTAGCCCTCCTCGATCAGCGGCGGCACGACCTCGGCAACGAGGTCGCCGGACTCCTTATGGATGCAATGCATCAGCACGACGCCGCCATTTTCGCGACGGATTTCCCGGAGATAGCCCTTGGCACAGACGTGGGCCGTCCATTTGTGCCGCCAGCAATCCCAGTCGGCGGAACTCATCACGTAGCCGTCGCGCATGGAGATGTCGCCGCCGACGTCCCAATAAATGGGACCGATATAATTGCGCAGCACCGGGTCGGCATTGAGGATGGCGGCATGGGCGCGCCGCCAGTAGCCATAGGGAGCGCGGAAAAAGAGCGTATCCGTCTGTTTCATCAGCGGCGCGATTTGGTTGTTCACTTCCTTGATCTGCTGGATCAGGAGGTGGGGATCGTCGTCATACTTGACCGTCAACTCCGGATGGCTGGCGCTATGGTTCGCGAGCAGATGTCCTTCCGCAGCGATGCGCGCCAGCATTGCGGGGTGGGCCTTCGCCATCTTTCCGACGATGAAGAACGTCGCCTTCACATTGTTGGCCTTGAGCGCATCAAGCACCGCGCCGGTATAGGCATTGGGGCCGTCGTCGAACGTCAGTGCGATCGTATGCGTACCGCGAAGGCCGGAATGGAAGATACTGCCGGTCTGAAACCATGCGACCTGCATGTCCGCCGGAGCCGGACGTTCTCCTGCGGTCGCGACCGAAATTGTGGCGAAAAAAGCAACCGCAATTGCGGCAAATATACTCAAACGCATGAATACCCGTCCTCGGCAATTCCGACTGTCTGAAGTGTAAGGAGGAGGCCCCGCGTGAGCAAGACAAAGCAGGAAGACATCCCTAACGCCCCCCGCCCGTGTTCGCCGAAAGGCCCTCTTTTTGCGCCATCCAGCGGTCCACATTCTTCTGCAGAAGCCAAAGCGGCATGGCCCCGTTCTCCAGGATCACCGCGTGGAACGCCCTGATGTCGAATCTGGGGCCAAGTTCGCGCTCCGCCTGCTGTCGCAGATCCATGATGGTCGTCATGCCGATCGTGTAAGCACAGGCCCGCCCAGGCTGCACGACGTAGATATCCACGTCGTCCGTGACATCGGAAGCGGCCAGACCGGTCGTTGTCTGCATATAGGTGATCGCCTGTTCGCGCGACCAGCGCTTGGCGTGGATTCCGGTATCCACGACCAATCCTACCGCGCGTAGTAGCTCGGCCTGAAGGCGCCCCAGATCGCCGTAGGGATCGTTGTCATAAAGTCCCATATCCTTTGCAAGGTGTTCTGCATAGAGCGCCCAGCCCTTGTCATAAGCAGGCGCGGCCCCTATGCGGCGCTGCAACGGCAAACCTTGCCGCTCCATCGCCGTGGTGATCTGCATATGATGCCCCGGAGCGCCTTCACGGTAGGCCAAGGTCGGCATCGCCCACATTGGAACGTTGCTGACGTCACGCAGATTGGCAAAGAATATCCCAGGCCGCTTGCCGTCGAGAGAAGGACTTTTGTAATAGGCGCCGGGCGCGCCTTGTTGCGCGAACGTAGGCACGCGACGCACCACCAGCGCGATATTCGGACCATGCGAGAAATATTTTGGCAGCAACATCTTCGCGCGACCGAGGATTTGACCGTAGTGCACCAACATCTGCGCTCGTCCGGCGTCATTCTTGGGATAGAGAAAGCGCGGATCCGCCATCAGCCTGTCCATCCGCTCGCCCACCGATCCGCTCGTCAGCCCGACGGACTTCAGAACAATGTCCATCTCCGCCGTGATCCGCGTCACTTCACTGAGGCCGTACGCATGAATTTCGTCCGGCGTCATATTTGTCGACGTCATCGTCTTGAGCTGGTCTGCGTAATACGCCGCGCCGCCCTGCAGCCGCCAGAGGCCTGCATCATGCGTCGCGCGCGCGCGCAGGTGTTCTTCTTCGGCGATCATCCGGCGATAGGCCGGATAAACGGCGTCCAACATTGCGGCGATAGCTTTGTTGATGAGCGCGTCGCGCTCGGCCCCATTCATCCCGATGGCTTCGGTCTTGTCCGCGAGATGGGCGACCAGCGGATGTTCTCCCGGGATCGGGGCGATCATCGCCTTCATCTGCGCAATGGTGTCGTCGATGATGAAATCCGGTGCGATCACGCCGGCTGCCGCTTGCCGCGCGATGTCGGCGCGGACGGCGTCAATCACCGGGCCGAGCGCCCGCAGCCGTTGCACATAACGGCGCGCCAGTTTCGCGTTGGTGATCTGATGCGTGAAAAGCAGGAAGTTGGGCAACGACTGCTGGATGCCGAAAGTTTGGTTGACGGGATACAGCGCATTGTTCGCGCCCAGCCAGGGATATTTCTCGTCCGCCACGCGTCGCGCATAGTCCCAGCGCACGACGGCGTAGGACAAGCGCTCCTGATGCGTGAGCGTGTTCCCGTTCCAGGCAGAAATTTCGGTGTCGAATTTGCGGGTGCGGTCGAAACGCTTCTGTCGTTCGGCGAGCGAATAGGGATCGAGCTTTCCGCTGGTGAAATCGTACCAAGTGCCGTCGACAAACCCGCCCCGCGTCAGGGACTGCGGACTGTTCAGCGTTTCGAAGATTGCTTGGCGGTTCAGCAGATCATTGAAGCGGAACGGTGTCCCCCACACCGTCGCGTAGACAACATAGCATGCACCGGCAAGAACGAGTGAGAGTACGACGGCTGCGCCTCGTAGGAACCATGACATGACGCGCTTCGCATCCTCTGACATGTCGGATCAGGAGCCGGTCGCGAGTTTTTGCCTGACCCGTTGTGTACGGTCTTGCGTGTCCCAAAGCCGCGCATCCGTTCGCGGAAAATCGGTCTTTGTCAGGTGGAAGACGTAGCGCGCGGCCTCGTCCTCCTGGTCGGTCTGCGGCACACCCAGCCCGGCCTGTCTCGTCGAATGAATCGTGAAGCCGGCGATGGAGCCGTCTGGTGCCAGCCAGGCTTCGAGCACCGGCCCGAGACCGGACACCGCATAGCTCATGACTCCTTCATAGGTCCAGAAATTGCCGAGGCTGTATGCTATGAGATGGCCACGATAGAGTTCCACCGCTCGCGGCACGTGAGGTCCCTGCCCGACGACGATGTCGGCACCTGCATCGATGGCTCCATGGGCGAAGCGCACCACGTCGCCGCGATCTTCGCCATCGAACATTTCGTCGCCCATCGCGACGTGAACGTGGTCCCAGCCCTCCGCTCCGCCGTGGAAGGAAACGATCACAAGATCATGCGTCTTCTTCAGGTTGCGTATGAACTTCTCTGCTGCCGGCAGGTCGTTGAGGTTAAGCGTGCCTTCGTTGGGCGCAAACGCCACAACAGCCGCTCTGCGTCCGCCTGGAAGAAGCAAGGTCGCTGCGCGGGCGCCGTCGCGGTCCAGGCCGCCGAAGGCGATTCCATGCGCGCGCAATGCGGCCATGGTCGATTCACGTCCGGCCTCGCCGTAATCGCCGCTGTGATTGTTCGCGAGACTCACAACGTCGATGCCAAGGCTGGCCAGCACGCCGGCGTAATAGGTCGGACTGCGGAAGGTGAAGCAATGTGTGCACAGTTTCGCCGGCGGATTTGTCCCGTCGTACAGCGGTCCTTCCAGATTCACGAATGCGATGTCGGCGCGCCGGAAGATCGCCGCCAGATCACTGCCGATCAGCGACGAAGCGTTCACACCGGGCCTGATTGCCGAGTTGAGTCCGGAATCGACGGATCCCATCATCACGTCGCCGGCTGCGACGACGTCGACCAGTCGTGGATCACCGGGCTTGTAGGTCGCGGAAAGCCAAAGCTGCGCGCCGGGCGGAGGGGCACGGGCGTCGCGCACTGCCGGCCGCAAAACAGGCGGCGGCTGGAGCACGGCTTGTTGCGCCACCGGGGCGGCGACCGCCGGGGCGGCATGCGGTGGGCTGACGGTGTCGGCTGTCAAATTCGCCTGATAGTGCGCGACCAGGAACAGTGCAGTGCCATAGCTGACGCCCGCGGTGGCGATGATTGCCGCCGCAACGCTCATGAACCAGCCGAACAGACTGTCCAGGCTCCAGCCGTAGCGTCGTTTCATCGTCTCCCCCACCTGGGGGGCGATTGTAGAGGTCTAATGTGTCAAGTCGAGACAGTTTCCAACAAGGTTAACGGTGCATCAGATGTCCGCGTAGCACCGCACCTCGTCCGCCGCCCCTGGCGTCGTGATCGCGCCGGTACGCGCCGGACCGACATTTTTGGAATAACGATAAAGTGCGCCCGAACCGAACGCGGCGACCTTGGGCTTCCAAGCCGCCCTGCGCGTGGCAAGTTCGGCGTCAGAAAGCTCGACAGAGATGGAACCGTTCTCGGCATCGATGACGACGATGTCGCCGTCTTTCAGCAGACCAATCGGACCGCCGTCCGCTGCCTCGGGCCCGACATGACCGACGCACAGCCCGCGTGTGCCGCCGGAGAAACGTCCATCCGTGATCAGCGCGATGTTCTCAACGCCCTGTCCGTAGAGCGCGGCCGTGGTCGACAGCATTTCCCGCATGCCTGGTCCGCCTTTCGGCCCTTCGTAACGGATGACCAGCACATCGCCTGCTTTGTAGTCGCGCCGCTGCACGGCTTCGAAGCAATCCTCTTCGCAATCGAACACCCGTGCCGGTCCGCGATGCTTGATATGCTTCAGGCCTGCGATCTTCACGATCGCGCCGTCCGGCGCGAGATTGCCGCGCAAGCCGACGACACCGCCGGTGGGGGCCAGGGCGTGCGCAACGTCTTTCATCACCTTCTGGTCCGGATTGAATTTCACGTCCTTCAGATTTTCGGCGACGGTTTTTCCGGTAACCGTCATGCAAGAGCCGTCGATGAAGCCGCCATCGAGCAAGGCCCGCATCAGCATCGGCACGCCGCCAGCCTCCCACATGTCCTTGGCAACATATGCGCCGCCGGGCTTCAACGAAGCCAGATACGGCGTACGCTTGAAGATCGCCGCCACGTCGAACAGATCGAACTTGATGCCGGCTTCGTTGGCCATGGCCGGCAGATGCAGCGCGGCATTCGTCGATCCGCCCGTGGCCGCAACGACGGCCGCCGCGTTCTCGAAAGCCTTGCGCGTGGCGATGTCCCGCGGCCGCAAGCGCTTCTCGACGAGCGACATGACCGCCTGCCCGGCCTTCAGCGCGAAATCGTCGCGCGCCAAGACTTCCGCTGGCGGGCCCGAGGAATAAGGCAGCGCCAGACCGATGGCTTCCGCCACACAGGCCATGGTGTTGGCCGTGAATTGTCCGCCGCATGCACCGGCGCCCGGGCAGGCATGGCGTTCGAGTTCGGCGAGATCGCAGGCGGGCATTTTTCCTGCAGCGAACTGACCGACGCCTTCGAAGATGTCGACCACTGTCACGTCCTTGCCCTTCACTCTGCCTGGCATGATCGAACCGCCGTAAAGAAAGACGCTCGGCACGTTGAGGCGCAGCATCGCCATCATCATGCCTGGCAGCGACTTGTCGCAGCCCGCAATCCCGACCAGTGCGTCGTAACAATGTCCGCGCATGGTGAGTTCCACACTGTCGGCGATCACTTCGCGGCTGACGAGAGAAGACTTCATGCCCTCATGCCCCATGGCGATGCCATCAGTCACGGTGATGGTGCAGAATTCGCGCGGCGTGCCGCCCGATTCCTTTACGCCCTTCTTGGCCGATTGCGCCTGGCGCATCAGGGCGATGTTGCAAGGCGCGGCTTCGTTCCAGCAGGAGGCAACGCCCACAAAAGGACGATGAATTTCCTCTTCGGTCAGCCCCATCGCGTAATAATAGGAACGATGTGGCGCGCGCTCGGGGCCTTCCGTCACATGACGGGATGGAAGTTTCGCTTTGTCGAACGTTGGCATGACGCAAACCCTTGCTTGGGGAATATGGACGCGGGCGGTGTGGTCTTCGGCTTTTGGAATTCCTGCCTTCTCCCCCTACCCCTCTCAGCCATATCGTTGCAAGAGTTGTCCTGAAGAAACAACAAACGGGATGTGAGCCCCGGCTTTCGCGAGGCCGGCTTTGCGAACTGCCACGATGCGTCCGGGAACGAGCGTCAGACGCCCACCGTTGTCCGGTTCAAAGCTGGATAGTCAACGTAGCCCTTGGCACCGCCGGAATAAAATGTCGGCATATCCCAGTCGTTCAGCGGTGCATTGGACGCGAACCGTGCAACCAGATCGGGATTGGCGATGATCAGTTTGCCGAACGCCACGGCGTCGGCGACACCGTCTGCCAGCGCCGTTTCCGCCGTTTCTTTTGTAAAACCTTCGTTGGCGATGTAGACGCCGCCGAAGGCCTCTTTCATTTGCGGCCCGATGCTGTCTTCGCGGCGCGCTTCGCGAGCACAGATGAAAGCTATGCGCCGCTTGCCAAGCTCGCGCGCAACGTATGTGAAGGTGCCGAGCCGGTCGGTATCACCCATGTCATGGGCGTCGCCGCGCGGCGCGAGATGCATGCCCACGCGGTCGGCCCCCCAGACCTCGGCCACGGCGTCAGTCACTTCCAGCAACAGGCGCACACGCTTCTCGCGCGTGCCGCCATAGGCGTCGGTGCGGTGATTGGTCGAGTCCTGCAGGAACTGATCAAGCAGATAGCCGTTCGCGCCGTGAATCTCCACGCCGTCGAAGCCGGCCTTCTTCGCGTTCTCGGCGCCCTTGCGATAGGCGGCGATGATGCCGGGGACCTCACCCGTCTCCAGCGCCCGCGGCACTGGAAACGGACGCGGCGGACGCAACAGGCTGACATTGCCTTTCGCGGCGATGGCGCTGGCGGAGACCGGCGGCTTGCCATTGAGAAAACTCGGGTCGGAAATGCGCCCGACGTGCCAGAGCTGCAGAAAAATGCGCCCGCCCGCTTCATGCACAGCTTTTGTTACAAGCTGCCAGCCTTCGATCTGTTCGTCCGAATAGATGCCAGGCGTCGCCGCGTAGCCTGCGCCCATCGGGTCGACAATCGTCGCTTCGGAGATGATAAGGCCGGTGGTGGCGCGCTGGGCATAATATTCCGCCATCAGAGGCACTGGCACCCTTGTATCCTCCGCGGCGCGCGATCGCGTCAGTGGCGACATAATGATGCGGTTTGGTAGGCGCAGGGCGCCCATGGAAATGGGATCGAACAAGGACGGCATGCAAACCCCTTCTGTAATAGATACTGTTACATTAGATAGGAGATGTGCCGCGGCGCGACAAGGGCTAACCGAGATGTTTGATGGCTTCACCGAGCCGCGCCGCCAAGGCGGCGGCATCGGCGCGCTTCTCGCGCTGTTCCGCGAGAACCTCTTCCGGAGCGCGCGAGACGAACTGCTCGTTGGAGAGCTTGGCATCGAAGCGGGCGATCTCGTCGTG
>VFSW01000540.1_pt1 | contig 55902 bp, 47 predicted proteins | sample 5358111 | NCBI WGS metagenome assembly VFSW01 (sample SAMN11554181, study PRJNA540505) | mine drainage metagenome | isolation source: sediment from site ElyBrook_90M | place: USA: Ely Copper Mine, Vershire, VT | collected 2017
TGACCTTCTGGTTCGTAGCCAGACGCTCTATCCAGCTGAGCTACGGGCGCAACTTCTCGATTATATCAGGGCGCCGCGCCGTCCCCGCGGACTCGCTCGAGCATCCCACATTGACGAAGCCGGCCTTGCGCCTCAGGTCGTAGCTCCCTCAGGGACAGGCGGGGGGCACGTCGGGGCCAGGAAAATCATGTCCGTTGACCTTGGCCGCCGTCCTCGTTTTGGGCCACTGGCGGCCCAGGTTCTGGTAGTTGCCGATCCATTCCTTCTTCTTCGCTTCCACGGAAATGACGGGCTCGCCCGCCCGCAAAGCGTTTAACGGCGCCGTGGATCTGCCGGAACTGCGCCTCGGGATCGGGATGCTCGTCCCCGTCCTCGGTCTTGCGGTTGCCCTGCAGGCTATAGTCCTCGTCCCGCGGGAGTGGATGACGTTGGTGAGACTGACCAAGGCGGGCGTCAGGCCGGGATCGCTGGACGTCAGCGCGTGGCGCCCCCGTCCAGGTGGCGAATTCGGCCGGGGGCCAGCGGCGCGGCCCGCAATTCCTCGACGCCCTTGGTCAACGTGACGCGCGACAGACCGCAGGCGCGGCTAACCCGCGAAAAACCGTCCTGATCCAGTTCCATAGCGTTGCTGGCGCCCACCGGGCGGCGGGCGCTTTCGTCCAAATGCGGCCAGTCGCCAGCAAAGTACTGGGTGAGTTGGGCATCAGCGCCTTAGATTGCTGGTGGAGAGCCTGGTTAAGGGCATCGGCGCCCCAGAGGCGCACAATTTGTTGCCTCGACGCTCGTCGACACACTCCAACGCCGGATGAGCCGCGCATTCGCGGGGCTGGCGGGCCAGGCGGCAAGCTTCTGCGCGGCGCGGACGATTCGCCTCACCATCCTGTCGGCCCCGCGGGTTCAGAACCCCCGCTGTTTGTCCACGACATTCAGCAGCGGCTCGCCGTGGACGAAGCGGCGCACGTTTTCCTTGACGATCGTGTACTGGCGCTCGCTCAGGCGGTCGCTGCCGTTGGCCACGTGCGGCGTGATGATCGCGTTCGGGAACTTCCACAGCGGGTGGCCGGGAGGCAGCGGCTCGGGGTTGGTGACGTCGACGCCCGCCCCGGCGAGGCGGTGCTCGTCGAGCGCCTTCACGAGTCCGTCCATGCTGTACGTCTTGCCTCGCGAGACGCAGATGAAGTACGAGCCCTTCTTCATGAGCTCGAATTCGCGCGGGCCGATCATGCCGCGGCTGCGCGCGGTCAGCGGCACCGAGACGAACAGCACGTCGGCCAGCGGCAGCACTTCGTCAAGCTGCTCGGGGCGCACGTAGCGCGGCACCAGCACGTCGGGCGGGTAGTCCTGGATGTCGACGCCGATGACCTTCATGCCGAAGCCGAAGGCCCGCTGCGCGATCTCGCGGCCGATGCCGCCCACGCCGACAATCACGGCCGTCTTGCCGTTCAGCTCGATCTCGCCCTCGCGATGCGCGATCCACTTCTCTTCCTTCTGCGCCGGAATCGTGATGTTCAGCCGCCGCGTAAGCGCGAGAAGGAACGCGAAGGCGTGGTCGGCGATCTCGGGGCCGTAGACGATTCGCATGTTGGTCAGCGTCACGCCGCTTTGGGCGAGCTCGGGAAAGATCACGTCGTCGACGCCCGCGCTCATCACCTGCATCCACTTCAGACGCTTCGCCGCGGCAAACTGCGCCGGCGTGATCTTGCCGATCACCGCGTCGGCCTCGCCGATGCGCGCGTCGAATTCGGGGCCGGTGGCCTTCACCAGGTTTACCTCGGGAACTTCGGCGCGGATCTTGTCCACCCAATCGTCGGGTATCGCCGGCGCGAGAATCGTCTTCGTCTGCGCCGAGGCGAACACGGCGCAGCACAAGCTCAGGAGAACAATCGTTGGAAGGTGCATCGCGCCAACCAGTTTATCTTGCCTGGACCGCCTCAGCGCGCCGCGTGCGCGGCCCAGTAGAACACCCACGCGCCGGCCAGAATGCGATAGATCGCGAACGGCACGAACCCATGCCGCCGCACCCACGCCATGAACCAGGCGACGACGCCGAACGCAACAACGAACGACACGATGAACCCGATCGCCAGCAGCGCCCAGCCGTGCGCATCCATGGCGATCTCGTCCGCGCCGCCGTGGCGCAGCGTCTTCAGCGCCTCATAGCCGGTCGCTACAGCCATGGTTGGGATCGAGAGAAAGAAGCTGAACTCGAGCGCCGCGTGCCGCGTCATTCCCGCCACCTGTCCGCCGGCGATGGTCGCCATCGAGCGCGACGTTCCGGGCACCACCGCGGAGACAAGCTGGCAGAGGCCGACCCACACGGCCTGGCCCGCCGTCATCTCATCCATCGACTGCGTCCGGCCACGGTTCGAATACACGGCGTCGACGATCCACATGATCACGCCGCCCACCACCAGCGAGCTGGCCATCAGCGTGAGGCTCTCGAGATTCTTGCCGATCAGCTTCGTCAGCAGATACGCGGGCGCGGCCGTCACCACGAAGGCCGCGGCCGTGAGCGACAACGGATGCGTGAACACAGTGCGGTCCCCGTGCGCGCCGCGCGGGAAATCCGCCACGAACGCGGTGATGCGCGTCCAGAAGTAGATCGGCAGCGTCAGGATCGCGCCAAGCTGGATCACGATCGAATACATTTTCCAATAGCCGCTGCCCAGGTCTATGCCCAGCAGCGCTTCGGCGATGCGCAGGTGGGCCGTCGAGCTGACGGGCAGGAACTCGGTCAGTCCTTCGATGACTCCTAACAGCGTGGAGAGCAGGTAGTCGTTCAACTTAGTCCCCCCAGACGATTCAAAAGAAGTACAGGATATCGGGCCGGATGTGGCCGTGTTCCTCGAGGCACGGGCCGCAGGCCATCCGATAGCCGCTCCAGCGGGCGCGCACGGCGGGCGGAATGTCGATCTCGTCGCGCGGGCCGTGTTCGGTGGCGATGGCGAGCCGCGGATGAAAGCGCGCGATGGTTTGCGCCGCGCCCGCAAGGGCCTGCCGCTCGGCGCCCTCGATATCCATCTTGATGAAGTCGACACGATCGAGACGCAGCTCGGCCGCGATGCGGTCGATGGTGGTGAGCGGCGCCGTGCCCGCCGTCCGTCCGTGCTCCGAATGCAGCACCACGCTGTTGGCGGCGAAGTTCGTCTCATCCACGCTCAGCGGCAGCTCGGCGTCGCGGTCCCACACGCCCTTGGGATACACGATCGCGCGGCCCGCGGCGATCGGGCCGGCCAGATTGCGCCGCAGGCACTCGATATTGGTAGGTGCAATCTCGATCGCAACGACGAGTTTCGCGCCGGCGGCGAGCGCCACGCGCGTGAAATCGCCGTCGCTAGCGCCGCAGTCGAGCACGACATCGCCAGGGTGAATGAAGTGCTCGCCCGCGCCATAGACGTGCCGCTCCATCTCGGCCAGGTTGAACGGCAGCACGTAGCGGCTGCCCGCCGGAATCCAGAACTCGCCGTCCGGCGTTGACCACAGCTCGAGCGCGCCGTCGCGCTTGAGCAAGCGGCTCGCCTTGAGAATGCGGTCCTTGATCTCGATCTGCTCTCGCAGGTTGCTCGCGCTGCCGATGGCCATCGACAGCGGGCACACCGGGCTGTGCCCCGTCATCGCCAGCACGGCCAGGCGGCACGGCGGCGAATAACGCCAGCCCGCCCAGGCGAGCGCCGCCACCACGGCCAGGATAACCAACGTCTTCTTCAATGCGCGCCGCCTATTCGCCCAATGCGCCGCGATACATCGTCTCCATCGACGCGCGCAGCTTGTCGAGACAGGTCTTCTTCGTGTAGAGCATGTGCCCCGCTTCGCAGTAGGTGAGCGACACGTTGCCGCGAAGCCCGGCGTCGAGCAGCATGTGATGCACGGTGTACTCGGTGGCGAAGAACGGCGTCGCCAGATCGAAGTAGCCGTTGGCGATCAGCACCTTCAGGTTCGGGTTCTCGGTGATCGCCTCCTTCATGCGCTCGCTCACGTCGACGAACCGGTTCTGGTACGGGTCGAAGCTCCACGGCCGCACGCGCCCGGTCAGGATCTCGTATGGCAGATCGGTTTCGTAGTTCAGCGTGCCGCGCACGTAGGCGTTGAACATGTTCGTGTAGGCGCCTTGCACCGAAGCGTAGCTCGGATCGTAGTCGAAGCGCCCGGCGGCCGCGTCCGACGGAATGCCTTCGAGACGGCTGTCGTAACGTCCGATGGTGCGCCGTTCGTTGCGCAGCAGCTCGGAGAAAAATTTGAAATCCGAAACGCGGAGATTCGAAAGCTGTATGTACGCTTCGGAGAGGCCGGTGAAGCGCGCCAGTTTCTTCGCGGTCGCCTCGCGCTCGGCGGCCGTCAGGCGGTCGCCCTTCATCAGCGCGAGCGTGTACTCGCCGCCCGCGAACTCGCGCGACTGTTCGACGGCCTTGGGCAGATCCGCTTCAAGATCCGGCGCGAGCTTCTTGTGATACCACGCCGCCGCCGTGAAGCTGGGCAGGTAAAGAATGTACGGTAGGTCGTTGCCGGAGGTGAACTCGATCGTCTCGAAATTCAGCACCGACGAGATCAGCGTGATGCCGTTTAAATAGATTCCGTCGTGCTCGATCAGGTACAGCGAAAGACCCGCCGCGCGTGTGGTTCCATAACTTTCGCCGGCCAGAAATTTCGGCGAGCCCCAGCGCCCGTAACGCGTCAGGTACAACCGGATAAAATCGGACACCGACTCGAGATCGCCTTCCAGTCCGTGAAACTGCTGCGGGTTCTCGCCCGGCGCGGGCCGGCTGAAACCCGTGCTCACCGGATCGATGAACACCATGTCGGTGAACGGCAGCAGCGTGTCGTCGTTGTCCACCAGTTCGTAGGGCGGCTTGGGCTGCGCGCCGTCCGGCCCCATGCTCACGCGCTTCGGCCCGAACGCGCCCATGTGCAGCCACACCGACGACGAGCCCGGCCCGCCATTGAAGATAAACGTCAGCGGCCGCTTCGATTTGCCAGTCGCGTCGTCACGCGTGTAGCTCACGAAGAACATGCTCGCGCGCGGCTTGCCCTCTTCCTTCTTGATCACCAGCGTGCCGGCGAGCGCGGTGTAGGCGATCTTCTGTCCGCCCGCTTCGATCGTGTGCTGTGTCTTCTGGATTTTCTCTTCCGCCGGCGGGGCGGGGAACGGCGCGCTTTCGGCCGCCGGCGCGCCCGGCGCGGCGGCTGCGGCGGGCGGAGCGGCCGGACCTTGGCGTGTCTGCGCGCCCACCAGACCCGCAAGCGCAACCGGCGTCAACAGCCATGCGGAACGTCGAAACAAATTCAGGTCTCCTTGTTTTTTGTTCAATCCGAGGGGCGGTCCTTCGCCGGCTCGCTCGCGGAAAAATCCTCGCGTGCCCGCGCGATGTACCCGGCGAGCAGAGCCTCGACGCGCTTCCCGTCCGGCGCCCGCACGATCAGCCCCACGTGATGCAGCTTCTTCATCCGCCACACGATCTCCGGCGCATCGTAGGCGGACGTGTCCGGCCACTCCTGCCGCGCCAGCGACACCAGCAGCCCGGCGTAGTCGCCGCGCGCCTCCGGCGCCACGTAAGCGCCCTCGCCGCCCGCGATCTCGACCTTCGCCCATTCGGCCCACACGTTGATGCCTGTCGCGGCCTCGACGAGATCGGCGATGTGCGCGCCGCCCACGCGCGCCGAGGTCTCGAGAAAATAAATCCGGCCGTCCTCGCGCCCGCGGATGAACTCGGTGTGCGACACGCCGCGCAGCAGGCCCAGCGCGTCGAGCACCTGCCGGTTTTTGTCGATCAGCCCGCGCTCGATCTCGCTGCCGCGTTCGAGCGTCCGCGTCGAGAACACGCCGCCTCCGTGCGACACTTCCATCGGTGGCGCGCCGTACCCGCTCGCGATCGCGAAGCGGATCTCGCGCTCATAGACGATCGAGTCGACGTGAAAGATGTCGCCCGGAATGTACCGCTCGAGCAAATAGAACGAGCGCTCGTCGCCGAGCATCTCGATCAGCCGCCACGCTTCGTCGCGCGAATGAACCTTCTTGATGCCGATCGCTCCGGCGAGCATGCGCGGCTTCAGCACCCATGGCGCCGGCACGGCTTGTAAGAATTCCTCGATGCGCCGGTCATTCAGTACGTGAACGAACTCGGGAATGTTCAGGCCGGCCTCGCGCGCCCGCACCCGCATGGCGAGCTTGTCGCGGAAGAAGCGCGTGGTGGTCTCGCCCATGCCCGGGATGCGCAGGTGCTCGCGCACGGCCGCCGCCATCTCGAGGTCGAAGTCGTCGAGCGGAACCACGCGGTCGATCGTCTCGGTGCGCGCCAGGTAGCTGATGCCCAGCAGCGTGCCAGAGCGGTCCCACTTCTTCTCCTCGTCCTGCATGTAGAAGATGTCGTCGATCGCCTCGCGGGGCCACTCGGCCTTGTCCTTCAGGCTGAGCGACGTGACGAGGAATACACGGCATCCTTGCCGCTTGCACTCGCGGAGAAACTCGTGGCCTTTTTCGTAGCTGGCCAGGCAGACGATGGTGAGAGGACCGGGCTGGCTCATCGCGCGCGCGCTCGCGCCGCCCAGCTTAGCATTTCGAACGCACGACGCGCTCTGCCGCGGGCTCTATCGCCGCCGCCGGATGAAGCCAACCGCGAGCAAACCGGCCGCCGAAAGCGCCATCGTCGCCGGCTCTGGCGTTGCCTGCGCCGTGCCCGAGACGCTCAGATCGAGGCCCGTCGGTCCGTAGCCGTTGCCCACCATGAAGTCGAGCGTGTTGACGCCGGAAACAAAGTTCGAATTGACCGAGAACGACGCCGGAGTCGTGAAGCCCACGAATGTGCCGTTGCCCGCGCCTTCGCTGTAAACCTGTGTGCCGTTCAGCGTCACGACGACGTTGTTGTCGACGAGGAGCCGAAAGTTCAGGAGCGCGGTCGTGGGGTAAAGGCCGGCTAGCGAGAACGTCGTCTGGTAAGTGTCGGCTCCGCCGTTAGTGGAACCCAGGCTCGCCTGGATGGCCGTAGGTCCGATCCACTGGGAGCCTGCAATGGACGCCCAAGCGCCCGGGCGGCTCGTCACCACGACGGCCTGCCCGGGCAACGTCCCCGTGTACAGTCCCGTCGAGTCTGCCGTAATCTGGTAGTTGTTATCCAGGCCCGACGTGACGCTCTGGCCCGTCCCCGAGATCGAGATCGCGTCCGCCCACGCCATCCCCGCGCTCATCGCGCATAGCGCGACCGCCCATCCGAATAAACGCACGGTTTTCATAACCCTCCTCGACCAATAGCGTGCCCGCGAATCCTGGCGCGGGCTCTAGCCACCTATCAGCCTAACGGCCCGCACCCCTTCCGTCAATGAACCCGGAGTCCTATACGTCCTACGCCTCAGCACGAACCCCGGCCATCCGGATATGCTGGAAGAACCCTCATCGCGATGAAATCCCGGCAAACTTCCCTGAGCCTCGCCGCTCTCGCGCTCTCGATTGCGTCCCTTCACGCTGCCGATGCGCCCAACGCCGCTGTCGAGCGCGGCCGCAAACAGTTCGTCTCCTCCTGCGGCTTCTGCCACGGCGATGACGCCACCGGCAACCGCGCGCCCGACCTGGTCCGCTCCGCGCTCGTGAATCACGACCAGAACGGCAGCCTGCTCGGTCCAATCATCCGCGCCGGCCGGCCGGACAAAGGCATGCCCGGCTTCCCCTTCACCGACGCCCAGATCGCGGATGTCGCGGCGTTTCTCCATGCCCGCACCCGCGAGGGGCTCACCAGCGCGCGCGTGCCCCGCGACTATCCGCTCGCCAAGCTGCTCACCGGCAACGCGCAGGCTGGCCAGGCGTTCTTCAACGGCGCCGGCGGCTGCAGCCGCTGCCACTCGCCTACGGGCGACCTGGCCGGCGTCGCGAAAAAATACTCGCCCCTGATGCTGCAGCACAACATGCTCGCCCCGCACGGCGCGCCCGCCTCCGTCACCGTCACGCTCGCTTCGGGCGAGACGGTCACGGGCAAACTCGAACACCTCGACGAGTTCACCGTCTCGCTTCGCGACGCCAACGGATGGTACCGCTCGTATTCCCGCTCCACCGTCACGGTCGAAGTGAAGGACCCGCTCGAGGCCCACCGCGCGCTCATGCCCAAGTACACCAACGCGGACGTCCACAACCTCTTCGCTTATCTGGAGACCCTTTAAGCCATGCGCCTCACGACCCCGCGCCACGCCGCCGCACTGCTGGTCTGCCTCGCGGTCTCTCCCGCGCCTCGCGCCCGAGCCGCCGGTCTCCACCCGTCCGATCTGCTGAAGGCCCCCACCACCACCTGGCCCACTTACAACGGCGATTACTCGGGCAAGCGCTACAGCACGCTCGACCAGATCCGCACATCGAACGTCGGAAACCTCGCGCTCGCCTGGGCCTTCCGCGCGCACTCGGTACCCATCAAGTCCACGCCGCTGCTGGTCGACGGCACTCTTTACTTCACCGTTCCCGACAACGTTTGGGCCGTCGACGCGCGCACCGGCCGTCTCATCTGGCACTACAATTACCTCTCCGACGGTGGCGACCACATCGGCAACCGCGGCGTCGGCATGTACGGCGACTGGCTCTACTTCGAAACCCCCGACTGCCATCTCATCAGTCTGAACGCCAAGGACGGCGCGATCCGCTGGAAGGTTCAGCTCGCCGACGTCAAGCTTGGCTATTTCTCGACCATGTCGCCGCTCATCATCGGCAATCACGTGATCGCCGGCGTTTCGGGCGACGTGACCGACGTACCCGGCTTCCTCGATTCGCGCGACCCGGAAACCGGCGCGCTGCAGTGGCGCTGGTACACCGAGCCCCAGCCCGGCGAGCCCGGCTCGGAAACGTGGCCCGCCAAAAGCGACGCCATCACTCATGGCGGCGGCATGACCTGGATGACCGGCACGTACGACCCCGCGCTCAACCTGCTCTACTGGGGCATCGGCAACCCGAACCCGGTGCTCGCCGGCGCCGGCCGGCCCGGCGACAACCTCTACACGTGCTCGATCGTCGCCCTGAACCCCGACACCGGCAAGCTGGTCTGGCACTTCCAGCCGTCCCCGCACGATCTTCACGACTGGGACGCGGTGCAAACGCCCATCGTCTTCGACGGCACGTTCGACGGCCAGCCGCGGCGCCTGATCGCCCAGGCCAGCCGCAACGGCTACTTCTTCCTCCTCGACCGCGCGACGGGCCGCAACTTACTCACCAAGCCCTTCATCGAAACCAACTGGTCGACCGGCATCGACTCGCGCGGCGAACCGATCCGCGATCCGAACATGGACCCCGCCCCCGACGGCGCGCTTGTGTCGCCCGGCTCGGACGGCGCGACTAACTGGCTCTCCCCAAGTTATTCCCCGCAAACCGGACTCTATTACGTCAGCAGCCGCCGATTATGGAGCATTTTCTATCTCACCGCCGAAGGCAAGGCCGAAGGCTGGGGCGGCCGCGATCAGAACCTGTGGGCCGAATCGCAGATCCGCGCCATCGACTACCGCACCGGCGCGATCCGCTGGTCGCACGACATCGGCAGCGGCGAAGGACGCACCGGCATCCTAACTACCGCCGGGGGCGTGTTGTTCAGCGGCGATAACTCGGATAACTTACTCGCGCTCGACGCGGCGACCGGCAAGACGCTGTGGCACGTGAACGCGGGCGCGGGCTCCGACAGCTCGCCGATGACTTACATGCTCGACGGACGGCAGTACGTGCTGTATGGCGTGGGCGATATGATCTTTACCTTCGCCCTGCCCGAGCGGCAGTAGCCTCGGCGCGGTCAGTGGCGGCGTTTGAACCCGGGCCAGCGCGGCATTCGCGGCCCCTTTTTGGGGGTTGCCTCCGCGGCCTCGTAGGCGATGAACCCGGCGGCCCCGGAGTCAAGACAGGCGCGCACGATCGCGAGCGGGAGGGCGCCAGGCGGCGCGTCTATCCCCCGTGGTCCGCTCTTGAACCCGCGCAACGCGTCGTGGACCGCGTCGCGGGAGGCGATCGGGAGGCCGGCGCCGCTGGTCATCCAGTACTCGCCCATCGGCACGATCCGCGTGGCGAGTCCCGCATTGGGCCCGTCGATGCTCTGGCTCAATCCGACATCCATCAAGAAGAACTCTCCGCCGTTGAGGACGTCCTTGCAATAGACGCCCGCGCCAGCGACGACCGATTCCGTGACCACGAGCCCGTATCTTGCCCGAAGGAATGCATCCAGCAGGACGCTCTCGTCCGTTCCGGGTTTCGCGGGGTGCATCGCGGCGTATTTCTGGACCGGATTCTTGCCGTCCTCGTACCAATCGTATATACAGCAGTCCATCATCACGCTGGTCATGTCCTCGTTGTCGAAGATCAGAACGCCGTCGCGCCGGATGCCGAGCGCGTCTCCAATCTCGTCGAATGCCCGCCCCGGAAGGGTTTTGACGATCTTGTGGTTCAGTTCCATGCCGATGGCGCGTAAGGCGCGGTAGCGTTGGACGTCCTGGCGGGTTGGGGAATAGCGCGTTTCCACGGACCTTCCATTCTCCCGAAAGAACGATCGGGAACTCAAGCGAGAACATTTCCAGTCGAATTTGTTTGTCCCCTCACGACCGGTTTGGGACGCGACAGGGGGAATACGCTAAGCCCCGGCTTAGCAGCCGCTCGATAAAGCAGCGCTCCGCGGGGCCAGCTCCCGCCGCGGCCTCAAACGCGCCGGAGACGGAACGCCAGACCCATAGCCAGCAATCCGCCGGCAATTAGAGAAACGGAGGCGGGCTCGGGGGTCACCCGATCCAAAGCCGCGGTGGCGACGAGGGCGTGGCCGACCGCGGTCGGGTGAATCGAATCCCAGAACAGATACTGATTCGGCGAGGCGCAGGCCGTGCCGCCGGAATAGTTCACCGCGCCCGTCAGGCAGGCGTCCACTACGTTGGTAAAGCCGTAGCTCGCGGGATTCGCCACCACCCCATCGAGCAGCGAATAGGTGTCCAGAACCGACAAATTCAGACCGGCCGCGCCCGCGATCGCCGCCAGCGAGGGAATCGATCCCGCGCCGTTGACGAGCGTGCTATCGAAGCTTGCCGCCAGGGCCGACGCACCGGCCTGAACCAGGGGACCACCGGCGATCGCCTCGGGCGTCAAACCCAGATCCGGCACGGTGAGAACGAGAAATCTCGTCGCGCCCTCCGCGGCCAGAGCGCCGATGGCGCTGTCGATATTGGCCACGGCAGCTCCGATATCCGCCGTGACCTGCGCCGCGGTCGCTCCCGAGGGGATGTCACGGACATCGTTGCTACCTATCCAGATTGTGTACAGAGCGTTGGGGTCGGCAGCAGGGTGGGCCAACTGGAATTGAGCCACCTGCCCCGACGTGCCCGTAAGGTCCGCCGCGCTCGCCGTATGGAATACCGTCGTGCCGGTTTCTCCGGTGCCATAGGCATAGTCCGTGCCTCCCTGGAGACTGGGCGTAAGAGGCGCCAGGCCAAGTCCCGCGGCGAGGCCCTGAACCCATACCGGCCCATTACTGAACTGGCCGTTGACATAAGGTGGGCCCGGTATCGTGCCGCCGGTGAACGTGAAAACGTTTCCGACGTCGGACAAGCTGTCGCCGAAAGCATAAATTGCGTCAATATTTCCAGCGCGGGCGGAGGGCAGGAGGCCACCCATCGCGAGCGCAATCGGAGCGAGGTATCCAGTGCGTGAAGCCACCAAGACAGTTTACCCCAACACGGACCCGCTCGCCGTCGAGTGGCTCCGCCCGTTGAACACGGCCGGTCCCACGCCGCGCCGGGTTAGCTGAGCGTCCAGCCCTTGCGGAAGACCGGACCTATGTAATCGTTCGCTTCGGCGCGGTTCGTCACGCGCAAGTTCACGCTGTCCCATTCGAGCTTACCCTCGAAGCGCAGCGCGAGCGCGCCCAGCACGATCCACTCGGCGAACGGCGCGGCGACGGAAAAATTCGAGCACGCGGGGTCGCCGCCTTTGCAGGCGCGGATCCAGTCGCGATAGTGGCCGGGCGAGCGGGTCAGGAACTCCGCCGGGAACTTGTAGTCACGCATCCGCTCGACGGGAATCAGGCGCGTGTCCTCACCGTAGGTGCCGGTCGTGATCATGCCCTTGTCGCCGACGAACAGGCTGCCGTTACTGCCGTGCGCGATACGCTGGCCAACCATGGCGTCGAGCTTCGCGTTCGGGTCCGCCGGGTTCGGCCAGGGCCGAGGCCGCTCCGCCTCCGCCGGCCGCGGGGGCGCGGGCTCGAAGAACGCATCGGTGAATACCGAACCGATGATCCGCGGATCGCGGTGCGAGCCGGGCGCATCGAGTGCGCCCCGCTTGTCGCGCGGAATGTCGCCCAGAACCTCGCCTTGCGGGACGCCGGCGATTTGCGGCTGCGCCTCCATCGCCGAGTACCAGAACACCTTCACCGGCGGCATGTCGCCGCGCGCCGGAAAATCGAACCGGATGACCGCCTTCGAGGGGAAGTAATACTTGCTCGAACCCTCCTGTTTGACGCACTCGACGCTCTCGGGCGCGCCCAGCCGCAGCGCCATGTTGGGCGCCCCAAGAATGTGACACGCCATGTCGCCGAGATCGCCGCACCCGAAGTCGTAGAAGCCGCGCCAGGCGAACGGCGCGTACTTGTCGCTGTATGGACGGTTGTCCGCGATCCCCAGCCACAGGTTCCAGTCGAGCGTCGGCCGAAGCGGTGACGGAGCCGGCAGATCGGGCAGCCCTTGCGGCCACACAGGGCGGTTGGTCCAGGCATGCACTTCCGTAACATTGCCGATGGCCCCGCTCCAGACCATCTCCGCGCACTGTCGCGTGCCTTCGTTCGAGTAGCCCTGATTGCCCATCTGCGTGGCGACTTTGTATTTCGCCGCGCCTTCGGACAACTGGCGGCACTCCCAGGCGGTGCGCGCGAGCGGCTTCTGCACATAGACGTGCTTGCCTCGCTCCATGGCCCAGGTGGCGGCGGTAGCATGCATGAAATCGGGAATCGCGACGATGACCGCGTCGATGTTGTTCCGCTCGCGCTCGAGCATGACGCGGAAGTCCTTGTACTTCGGGGCCTGCTCAAACCGGCCATAGATCGGCGCCGCGCGCTGGTCGTCGACGTCGCAGAGCGCAACGATGTTCTCCGTCTCGGCGCAGGCGCGGATGTCGCTCGCCGCCTTGCCGCCCGCGCCGATCGAGGCGATATTCAACTTCTCGTTCGGCGACTTGTAGCCGAGGGCGGTGAGCGACGGTGTCGAGCCGAATCCGGCGGACGGAACCGCGCCCGCGAGCAATGAACCGAAGAAAAAATGGCGCCGGGTGATTGGCTGGCTTTTCACGGCAACCCTCCTGGACTGGGAATTCCGCCTGAATTATATCGAAACGCCAGCGCGCGCGGAGCCATTCATGCGCCGGCGAGCGGGTACTGGACGGAAGCGCGCAGCCAATCGGCATTGGCGCGCACATCGGCGACGAGCGCTTCGACGAGCTTCCCGCGCCGTTCGTAAAGGCGGTACCCTTGACGCGGCCGAAGGTAGCCGCGCGCGCGCGCATCCCCGGCGAGCAGGTTCTCGAGGCCGGCCTCGGCGGCGCGCCGCTCATACGCCGCGCGATTGTCGAGCAGCGCCTTGACAAGAAATGGAACGACGATCGAGTAATCCGCTTGCAGGCTCTCGGTCGTCCGCAGGTAGTCATCCTTGTCCACCTTGCCCCATGTGACGGCCTCCGCCGGCTGACACGAAGATAGCGACCCGTCGGTGACCGGCGCCGTGGTGATCTGCACGTCGAACCGGTAACCACCAACGCCCGGAATGCCTAACACCTGCCCGAGAGCGGGCTCGGGCTGCAAGTTGTAATTCTTCGGCACGCCCCCGCCGAGAATGAACGTCGCCAGGCGGCGCGCATCGCTTTCGAAAAGGCCCCAGCGGTGGTACGCGCAGGCCTCGAACACCTCGGCGTGCAGGTCGAGTTCGAAATCGTAGCCCGAGGACAATCCGGCCTCGCGCATGGCCCAGAGCTTCATCGAATTGAGGAACACGCTGCCGTCGGCCGGCGCGCCGACGAGCACGGGAATCGCCATCTCGTTGCAAGTTGCGAGCAGTCCGCGCGGCGCGCTGTTCCGCCGTTCCTGCGCGGCGTAGTAGGCGCCGAGACGGTAGCGCAGCTCGGTGCCGGTCATCTTCCGCTGGAATTCCGGCCTCGCCAGACAGGCGGCCAGGAAGCGGTCCTGATCGAGCAGCACGTCCTCGTCGAAGGCCACGTCGGTGACGCGGATGGTCCGCTCGTCGCGGAGCGCGCCGTCGTCGCCGAAGATGGGCGCCTCCTGGAACGAGGCGGCGTGGGAGGAGTCGAGCGCGCGGTGCCCGTCGTGGTAGCAGGCCGCATCGGTCGTGCTCAGGTACGCCACCCAGCCGGTCTCGAGCAGCGGCAGCAGCCAGGTGATGTGCTGGCCGGAGACGGTGACCGGGCCCGAGATCGCGAGCGTCAACGGAACTCCCTCGCCGATCGCGCGGTCGAGAATCGCGTACACCTGGCGCAGAGAACGCCCGCCGAATGCGGGCAGGCAATCGAGAAAAAGTTCGTGTAGGGAGTCGCACTCGTCGACGCGTCGCGCACGGAGCGGGCGCCGGTTCGGCCCGGTATGAGACATCACCTCCGAAGGTAACAAGCCTCGATCCCCAGGGCCAGCATTTGCGAAGGTCTGGCTAAGGCCCCGCATGAACTCTAAGCAGAAAGCGTCATTCAACCGATACGACTAGTTGAGTGCCGCAAAGGACGCCCATCCGCGCCGCTGTTGGTCTGTGGCTCGCCGCTACCGCGGCCTGGGCGCTCGATCCGGCTAAGGTGATCACGCAATACCGGCAGCTCATTTGGAACACCGACACCGGCCTTCCTCAAAACTCGGTCACCGGGATCACCCAGACCGATGATGGCTACATCTGGCTGGGAACCCAGGAAGGTTTGGCGCGGTTCGATGGCGTGCGGTTTGTTCTCTTCGACGAGGAAAACACACCGGAAATCGCTAATAACAACATGGGTCCGATGGTCGCTGAGCCGGGCGGCGGCTTCTGGGCGCTTACCCTGGGCGGGCTGTTGCATTACGCGGACGGAAAGTTCCACTCGATCGGCGAACGGGATGGCCTGCCGACCCTTAAGCTGAACGCCTTACTGCGCGACCCCGACGGCAGCCTGTGGATCGCCACCGAGGACCGCGGCCTGCTGCATTACGCCGGAGGCGTGTTCGAGCGCATAGCGCTCGGCGAGGGTTTCCCGGCGCCCGCTCTGCGTGCGATGGCCCGCCAGCGCGACGGCGCCCTGTGGCTCGCCTCGAACCGCGGCCTGATCCGTTACGCAAACCATCGCGCCACGGTCTTCACCGAACGGGACGGCCTGGCGGATCACAGGATTCAAAGCGTCGCCGTGGAGCCGGACCAGACCATCTGGGCCGGGATGCAGCACGGCGGGATCGCGCGCTTGCGCGGCGGGAGGTTCGAGACGGCCGGCGCTCGAACAATCCTGCCCTCACGCGCCGTGAACCAGATCCTGTTCGATCGCAACGGAACGCTTTGGGCGATTTTCGAGGGCGCCGGCATTGGCCGCTGGCGCGACGGAACGTTCACCGCGTACCGGGCGGCTTCGGGCTTGCCGGACGACGATGTCTCCGTACTCTTCGAAGACCGCGACGGCGAACTATGGATCGGCGAGACCAACAGCGGCGTGGCGCAGTTGGCCGACACCCGCGCCTGGAACTGGGGCATGGCGGAGGGCCTGAAGGCCCCGCTCGTCTGGTCCGTGGCCGAGGGGCCCGACGGCGCGATCTGGTTTACGAACGCGGTTGGCGGGATCGGACGCTTGCGGAACGGCCAGGTTCGTATGTTCACCGCCAGCCGCGACGGCTCTAAGAACGATGCGCTCGGTTTGCTGGTCGATCACGCCGGCCGCATTTGGGCGGGTGGAGAGCACGGGCGGGCTTTTCGCCTCGATGGCGATCGGGTGAGCAGTTTCCAGCTTCCCGGGCCTCGGCGGTCGGTCGTCGATGGCATCGTGGAGGATCGGGACGGCGGCATCTGGTTCGGTTCTTTCGATGGCCTTGTACGGCTGTCGCGGGGCCGCTTCCAACGCTTCACGATCCGCGACGGGCTGCCTTCCGAGATGGTCGCTTCGCTGCTCGTGGCCCGCGACGGATCGGTGTGGATCGGCTGCCGGGGCGGCCTTGCGCGCCACAAGAACGGCCGGCTTACGCGTTACGGCAAAGCCGTGGGGCTCCATGGCGACACCGTGAGCGGCATGTACGAGGACGAGGCGGGCGCGATCTGGCTGGCCATGAGCAGCGGTGGAATTCAAGTCTTGAAAGACGGCCGTATCCGCTCCATCGGTCTCCGGAACGGTCTTTGGAAGCACTCGATCAACGCGATCGTCGGCGACGGACGCGGAGACCTGTGGCTCACCTCGAACAACGGAATCGCCCGCATCGCTCAGAAGGATCTGGAAGCCGTTGCCGGTACCGCGCTCCGGCTCCCTCCGTACGAGCTGTTCGGCCGGCAGGATGGAATTCGGAACCCGGAATGCAGCGGTGAGGTAACCCCGGCCTGCTTACTATCGCGCCACGGCCACCTCTGGTTTCCGACCGCGAAGGGCCTGGTGATGATCGACCCGGCCCACCTGCCTCCCTTCCCTGCATTGTCCCGGGTCGTCTTCGAACAAGTCACTTCCGGCGGACGAGAGCTGCCTTCGAACCGGGCGGCGACACTCGGGCGGGGCCATGGCGAAATCGAAATCACTTACTCGGCGCCCTATTTCGCCAATCCGGGCGGCATCCGCTTTCGTTACCGTCTGATGGGCTCCGACCGGGGCTGGGTGGAGGCCGGCGAGCGCCGCACCGCACATTACGCGAACCTGCCTTCCGGCGATTACCGCTTCGAGGTCGAGGCTTCAGTTTTGCCGGACCAATGGACTCCGGCGTCGCAAGCCTTCACGTTCCGCATTCCGCCGCTGTTCTTCCAGACGAACTGGTTTGTAGGGTTGTGTGTCCTGGCGGCGGCCTTCTGCCTCGGCGCCGGATACCTTTACCGGACCCGCGCCCTGCGCGAAAGAAACGCCGGCCTCGAGCGCCGGGTCAGCGAGCGGACCGCTCAGCTCCGGACCGCGATGGGCGAGGCCGAACAGGCGGCCGCGGCCAAGGGCGAATTTCTCGCCAACATGAGCCACGAGATTCGCACGCCGATCAACGCCGTGGTGGCGCTGGCGGATCTGTTGCTTACCACGCGGCTCGATGCGGAGGCGCGCGACTACGCCGAGACCATTCGCACCGGCGGGCGTACGCTGATTTCGATCATCAATAACATTCTGGATTTCTCGAAGATCGAGTCCCGCCGGATCGATCTCGAGCATCGCCGGTTCGAGCCCGCCCATTGTCTCGCGACGGCCCTGAGCCTGTTGCGGATCGAGGCGGGACGGAAGGGCCTGCGTCTCGAATCGCATGTCGCGCCGGAAACGCCGGCGCAACTGCTCGGCGACGAGACGCGCTTTGGACAGATCCTGGTCAATCTGCTCAGCAACGCGGTCAAGTTCACCGACAGCGGCTCGGTGTCGGTGTCGATATCGAGTTCGCAGTCGGGTTCCGCCGCGCCGGTCCGGCTCGATGTGGAGGTTGCCGACACGGGCATCGGCATTCCGTCCGATCGCCTGCATCGGCTCTTTGAATCCTTCAGTCAGGTCGACAGCTCGACTACGCGCCGCTACGGCGGGACGGGTCTGGGTCTGGCGATCACCAAGCGCCTGATCGAGCGCATGGGTGGGCGGATTGACGTGACCAGCACACCCGGCGCCGGCACAACGTTTGACTTTTTCGTACTTCTCGATGCCGTGGACGCGGACGAGGGCGCCCTCGCATCCGAGACTCCCCGCGCGGACGCCCCATCGAACGGCCCGGCGCCCGCCGTCCTCAGGGTTCTGGTGGCCGAGGACAATCCGGTGAACCGCAAGGTCGTGGGCCATCTGCTCGCGAAACTGGGCTATCCGTTCTCGCTCGCCGAGAACGGCCTGCTCGCGCTGCAATCCATTCACGACGCGCCGAGCGAGGTCGTTCTGATGGACCTTCAGATGCCGGAGATGGACGGCCTCGAAGCCACGCGGCGCATCCGCACCGAACTGCCCGTCGAGAAGCAGCCGTGGATTGTCGCGCTGACCGCATCGGCCTTCGAACACACGCGCACAGTGTGCCTCGATGCGGGTATGAACGACTTCCTCAGCAAGCCGGTGACTCTTGACGCGCTGCGCGCCGCACTCGAGCGAGCGGTGGCTCGCGAGCGACCCACACCGGAACCCAGCCCATCCCCGGCCTCCCGCTGACGCGCGCGCGGCGCATGGGAAGCTATCATAAGCGGATTGACTCTTCCGAGCTTCTATCCGTTGGTCGATACCGGCCTGCTCGCGCGGCGCGGCTTCCCGGTCGAAGCGTGCGTGGAAGCGCTGCTCGAAGGCGGCGCACGAATGCTTCAGCTTCGCCATAAGGCGACGTTCACGCGAGAGATTTACTCGACCGTTGCCCGCGCCGCCGAACTGTGTCATCGCGCCGGCGCAAGGTTCGTCGTGAACGACCGCGCCGACATCGCCCTCATGACCGGCGCGGCGCTCCATCTCGGCCAGGACGACCTGCCGGCCGCCGAGGCCCGTAAGCTGATGGGACGCGACGGACTGATCGGCCTGTCCACGCACAACGAGGCGCAGATCCGCGCCGCGAGCGCCGAGCCGGTTGACTACCTCGCGCTCGGCCCGGTTTTCCCGACATCCTCGAAAGACCACCCCGACCCGGTCGTCGGACTCGACGAGTTCGCCCGCCTCCGCGCACTTGTCGCGAGCCCGCTGGTGGCCATCGGCGGCATCACGCGCGCCAACGCGCGCAGCGTCCTCGCCTCCGGCGCCGATTCGGTGGCCGTCCTCGGCGATCTGCTGCCCGCCGATCTTAGCCCGCGCGCCTTGCGCTCCAGGACGGAAGAATGGCTTCAGCTACTCGCGACATAGACGCGGGCCTCGTCAAAGGCCTGGGCCTGTTCGACTCGACCACGCTGGTGGTCGGCACCATGATCGGCTCGGGCATCTTTATCGTCTCCGCCGACATCGCCCGCCAGGTCGCCTCCCCGGGCCTGCTGCTGCTGGTCTGGCTCGCCTCGGCGGCGATCACGATGACCGCCGCGCTCAGCTACGGGGAACTGGCCGCGGCCATGCCGCACGCGGGCGGCCAGTATGTTTACCTGCGCGAGGCCTTCGGACCGCTGAGCGGGTTCCTCTACGGCTGGACGCTCTTCCTGGTCATCCAGACCGGCACGATCGCGGCCGTCTCGGTCGCTTTCGCCAAGTTCCTCGGCGTGTTCTTCCCATGGATCGCGGCCGGCCATTCCCTGATCCGCGTGGGCCGGCTCGGCCTCGACACGCAGCAGCTCGCCGCCATCGCCCTTCTCATCGCGCTGACCGCGATCAACACGCGCGGCGTCCGCGCCGGCGCCGCCGCGCAGAACATCTTCACCGCCGCCAAGCTGACGGGCGTGCTCGGCCTCGTCGCGGCGGGCCTCTTTCTTGGCGCCAACCCGCGCGCCGTCGCGAGCAACTTCGCAAGCTGGAGCGTGTTCTGGGGCGGACCTTTCTCGGGCTGGAGCGCCGTGCGCGCCGTCGGCGTCGCGATGGTCGGCGCCTTGTTTTCCTCCGACGCCTGGAACAACATCACCTTCACCGCGGGCGAGGTCAAGAACCCGCGCCGCAACGTGCCTCTCTCGCTCGTGATGGGCGTGGGAATCGTGACCAGCCTTTATCTGGCGCTCAACGTCGTCTACCTGCGCGCGCTGCCGCTCGACGCGATGAAGAACGCACCCGAGGATCGCGTCGCTACCGCGGTCGCCGCGAGCCTGCTCGGCCCCATTGCGGTGAAGCTGGTCGCCCTCACCATCATTCTGTCGACCTGCGGCTGCGTCAACGGGCTCGTGCTCATGGGCGCGCGCGTGTACTACGCCATGGCCCTCGACCGGCTCTTTTTCGAACGCGCCGCGCACCTCGATCCCCGCCGGCACACGCCCACCGCTTCACTTGTCATGCAATGCGCCTGGGCGTGCCTGCTGACGCTGTCCGGCCGGTACAGCGATCTGCTCGACTACGTGATCTTCGCGGTGATGCTGTTCTACATCCTTACCATCGCCGGACTGTTCCGCCTCCGCCGCACCCAGCCCACGCTCGAAAGGCCTTATCGCGCCCTCGGCTATCCCGTGCTACCCGCGCTTTACATCGCCGCCGCCTCGCTGATCGAGGTGCTGCTGCTCATTTACAAGCCGAACTACACCTGGCCCGGGCTCATCATCGTTTTGTTAGGCATCCCCGTTTATTACGCGCGCGCCCGCCGCGCTACTTCCGGTCCTCGAAGCTGACGTTGACCTCCGAGGCGCCGACCGCGACCATCACCCGCCGCTTGCCGCCGCGACCCGTCGCCGTCACGATCCGTCCGGCAGCTTCGTTTACCTGGCCGGCCACGTCGCCCGTAACCACAAGACCCGAGCGAGGCAGCGCGCCGCGATAGAACGCCGCCGTTTTTTCGATCCCCATCCGCTGCGCGAAATGAAAGCTGCCCGAATCGCGATCCGGGAAATGATTCGACACGTCAACCGCGGGCCGCGCGCCGGCAGGCGCCGGAATCCACTCCGGGACGCCAGGCGCGTGAGCGCTCGGCTGCGCTCCCGGATGGAACTCCGGCGCGGCCGTCTGGCTCATCCGCAGCAGAACGAAACCCACGACCGCCGCGCAGACTATCCCCAACAGTGCGAGCCGGACCCTTCTCCAATCCGTTTCGCTCATCCGCGGGACCGGCCGCCTTGAAAGCCCCGCCGCGCCCCGCCGCTGTGGGCCCCAATGTCGACGACCACCGCGACGATCAGCCCTACCAGATAGATTCCTTCGATGGGCCGCCCGCTGTTCACAAGCCAGACATAAACGAGCGTCGTCCAAGGCAGAAACACGAACCCGAGAAGCGGCAGCAGCAGCCCGTGAAACGCCCTGCTGACGGCATGGGTAAACATAAACAGCAGAAACAGGCCGAGCCGCGGGCCGACCATCAGAACCGCTAAAACCAGGCAACACATAGCGCCCATCATACCCGCTCGCGCGCAGGGCGCGCCCCGATTCGCTAAACTGGAGGTTCATGGCGGAAATCACCACCACAACGAAGCCCGGTCTCTGGCGAGCCGAAAGCCTTGGCAGCGGCACCTTCCTCATCACGAAGCCGAAGCGCAAAAAGGCCAAACTCCGGCAGAGCCGCTTGAAGGGCACGGTTCGCGGCGCGCGCAAGTAGCCCATCGAGCTTTCGCTTCCGAGGCGCTATGACATGGTTCGGGGTAATGGCGCTGCTTGCGGCCGCGCCGGCGCAGTCCCCGCCCGCGGCGCCCGTTGCCGTTTCGGTTCCGTTCACCTGCCAACCCGCCAGCATTGCCGCCGCCGGGCTCGACTGCCCATCGGAGGCGCCGTGCGCGGTGTATCTCGAACTCAACGGCATCGATAGTTCGGCCGAGGCGCTCGCCGCCGCCGGCGACCTGCACACCGAAACAGCTACGCTCGAATCCATCCTGATCCTCAGCTTCGACGGCGGCCGCACCTGGACCGAGCCTTACGAACGCATGCCGGTCACCACGCTCGACCACGTTCAGTTCGCCGACCCGTCCCACGGCTGGGTTTCCGGCTGGAGCGGCAATTCGCTACCCCGCGATCCGTTCCTGCTCTCGACCGCGGACGGCGGCAAGTCCTGGAAGAAGCTGCCCATCTCGGCCGACATCGACACCGGCGCCATCGCCCGCTTCCGCTTCGATTCCCCTAACGTAGGCGCGCTGCTGCTCGACACCGCCGGGGGGGCTCACCACCAGCTTTTCCAGACCATCGACGGGGGCGAAAGTTGGGAATTAGAGCGCGAGAGCGACCGCGCCATCGACCTTCCGCGAGCGTCTTCGCCTCCGCCCGATCCCGTCTGGCGCGTTCGCGCCGACGCGGCGACGAAGTCCTACGCGATCGAGCACAACACCGGTAGCGTGTGGAGCGAAGCGGCGCGCCTTTCCATCGCCGCCGGAAGCTGTTCCCAATAGAGGCGCTATGCGTCCCACTCGCGCTCGAGCAAGCGCGAGTACTCTCCGGAGGCGTATAACTCGAACGCATATTCCGCCGCGGGGAGCGCCGGGAATGTGCAATGCTGATCCACCGCGAAGATCTGGTCGGCGTACCGATGGTGGTTACGGATGAATTCGTCGGTGAGCCAGCCCGGCTCCGGGGCTGCGTTGAAGATCGAATGCAAAGCGAGGGCGCGCGCAAAGATCCGCTGATAGCCTTTGACGCCCCAGCGATCCAGCTTCCCGGTCACGTTCGGCGGAGCGCCTTCTATCAGGTAGGCGGCGAACGACTGGCGGCTGACCGCCGCCGGGAATGCGTCCGGTTGCCGCTCGGCGATCTCCATGCATTGCTCGATCCATCGCGCCAGATCCTTGCCCACATAGAACAGCATCCGCAGCTCGCAATAGCGCCCTTCGAGCAGCGCCCGGTCGAGTTCGCGGCGCGTCTTGCCCGCCTCGGGCAGAAGGCCCTCGAGCATCATGCCCGCGCGCGAGCTCTCGACCAGCTTGCTCTGCGAATCCGTGTCCGCGAAGGGATGGAGTATCAGCGGCGGCAGCCGCACGGCGGTGGGCTTCTGGGCCGGAGTCGTTTCCGAAGTGAAGATCATACGCGGTTATTTACGCTCCGTGAGCCGCACGCGGGCTTCGATCGGCTCGACGCCGCGGAGGACCTTGACCACGACCTCGTCGCCGGGTTTCTTCGCCCGTAAGGCATAGGTGAAGTCATACAAGTTCTGTATCGGCTTGCCGTCGAATTCCGTGAGGATGTCGCCCGCTTTCAGCCCGGCCTTGGCCGCCGGCGAGTCCGGCTTGATGTCCGCGAACCTTACTCCGTTCGGCAGCTCGGTGAAGTCGGGGATACTGCCGAAGTAAGGCCCATAGCCCGATCCTCCCCCCGAGGCGGCATGCGCCGAAGCCGACTCCGCCACCGCGACAAACCTGGGCCGCTCGGGCGCCGAAGCCAGCTTCTCCACCACGTCGCCCACGTAATCGAGCAGATGCACCGCCTCGACCGCGTTGATCTTGTCCCAGGTGTCGCTTGGACGATGGTAGTCCGCATGCAGCCCGGAGAAGAAGAACAGCGTCGGGATTTGTTTGGCCGTGAACGACGTGTGGTCGCTTGACCCGTAGCCCGCGCGCTCGGTCAGGTCCGTCACGATCCCGTCCTTCCCTTCCTCGCTCTTGAGAATCGCGCCAAACGTCGTGCCCGTTCCCGCACCTCCAACATACACCTTGTGGTCGCGGATGCGCCCGATCATATCCATGTTGATCATCGCCACCGCGTCCTTTAGCGGCAGCTCGGGATGATTGGCGTAGTAACTCGATCCGAGCAACCCGAGTTCTTCCCCCGCGAACTCGAGAAACACCACGCCCCGCCGCGGCGCCGGCTCGTCCTTCATCATGCGCGCCAGCTCAAGGACGCCCGCCGCGCCGGACGCATTGTCATCCGCGCCCGGATGGATCGTTCCGGTCAGCGACGGCGCGAGCGAGTACGGCCCGCCGAGGCCGAGATGATCGTAGTGCGCGCCGACGATGACATACTCCGAAGACTGCGCGCCCGGCAGATACGCCGCGATATTATGCACCGTCTTGACTTCGCGCTCGACATCCATGCGCAGACGCAGCCGCAAGCCCGCCGGCAGCGCGAACGAATGCGGGCGCTCGCCTGCGTCGATGGCCGCTTCGGCGCTCTTTAAACTGCTGCCGGCCGCCTCCAGCCACGCTCCGGCGAGCGCCTCGGACACTTGCGCGAACTCGATGCCGGCATTCTCCGGCCCTTCCGTCGTGCCGAATTTCTCGAGCTTGTCTTCCTGGTCCGGATGCGCCGCCGCGTCGTTCACCATCAGCAGCGCGGCCGCGCCGTGCATCTTCGCGTTCGACGCCTTGCTGAACAATTGCGCATGCAACGTGTACGCCTTGCCGGCGAACGCGCTCTTGGCGTCGAACTCGCGCGGCTCGTGCCGCAGCACCAGCACGATCTTGCCCCGCGCGTCGAGCCCCGCGTAATCGTCGTAGCCGTATTCGGGCGCCGTGATCCCGTATCCGGCGAATGCCAGCTCGCCGCTTGCCTCTCCGCTCGCCGACAGATTGATCGGCACGAAATCCGCATCGAGGCGCTCCGCGCGCCACGCCGCATTGGCCCCGTCCCGGTATTCGAGCGCGTTGTTGGCGCCGAGCTTCGCGCTCGTGGTGAGCTGAAAATCCTGAAAATACCCGAAGCCCGGCGCCGGCTTCAGACCGTCCCGAACGAACTGCTCTTCGAGATACCGCGCCGCTTTCTCGAGCCCAGCCGAGCCGTTGCCCCGTCCCTGCAATTCCTCGGAAGCCAGATATCGCACGTCGGCGAGATAGTCGCTGCTCGTCAGGCGCGCCGCCGCCGCCAGGCCCACAAGCGCCAGCGCCAGCACCGCTGCGAATCCCCGGCTCCGCGTGCGCACGGCCTTAGTGGCTCAGCGCCGAAGGAATCCCGACCTCGCAGCACTTCGCGGCTTCCGCGTGCGCCGTCTGCTGGTAGGCGAGTTCCTTGTCGATCAGAGCTTTCAGGTTGTCCCAGGGAATGTTGCCCACCACCGGAAGCCCGTTCAGGTACAGGGTTGGCGTCGAATCCACGCCATTCATCCGCTGGCCGGAGAGCATGAGGCCCGGGATGGACTTGCCCTCGGCCAACGAGGCGTCCACTTCCTTCTCGGTCTCCCGCGTATCGACGCAGCGCCCGAACTCCATCGACTGGAGCTTGTGCGCGGCGGCGAACTCGCCGATCTTCGTCTTCAGGTTATCGGCGTTGATATCGCCCTGGTTGTCGTAAATCCAGTCGTAATAGTCCCAGAACGCCGCGGGACTCGCGCGATAAATGCAGCGTCCGGCGATCGCCGCCGCCTTCGCCCAGGGATGAATCTGCGCCAGCGGAAAATCCTTGAAGTACACGCGCACCTGCGTAGGATACTGCTTCGGCACGTTCGTGCGCAGCGATTTCGCCTCGTCCTTGCATAGCGGGCACTCGAAATCGCTGAAGACCATCAGCGTCACGGGCGCGCCGGCCGGACCGAAGCTGGGGGCGCCGTCGGTGTGGAGCTTGTCGAGCTGCGGTTGAAACGGGCTCTTCGCCACGTTGAATACGTCGCCCGCGATGATGTGTTGGCCGTCGTTCGACACGTAGAAGGTCGAGTCTTCCGAGAACTCGCCGTAGGTATACCGGACAGTGACTTTCTTGAGCCCCGGCACGGACGAAGCCACGGGGTCGCCAATCTGCATCTTCACCTGGGGCGAAAACGGCAGCATGTGGCGCAGGTAGGCTTCGAACGTCGCCTTATCGAACGCCGTCTTCGGAACACCCGCCGCGAGGGCCGCCTCGACGCACAATACGGCGGCCAGGAAATAGCGCATCATCTCCGCATTCTAGCAAGCGCGAATTTCGCGAAGGAAGGGCCGCCTCCCGGCGGACGCCGCGTTCGCCAGCCATTTTCCGTGTCCAAGGTCCTGGAATGGTCGTGCCGTACAGCGAGGACGGGACGGCTCCTTCGGGAACGGGCCGTAGAACGGAGTTGTCGGCGATGCCGCCTATCGGCTGTGCGCCCCCGAGCGCCGGCACTCAGCGGCCGGAGGCCAGAAGATCTCGCCGCAAACTGTCCATCTCGCGGTGCTTACCTGTCTTGGCGTCGTGGAACTGCCAGAAGGTCCAACCGTTGGTCTGCGGATACGGCCTGCCCGGCGGTGGCCCGATGACAGACTTTCGCGCCATCCCAGCGGCCGTGGAGAGGGAGTCGTAAGAGCTTCCTCCACACGTGATCGTCCCGTCAGGCCGGATCGTCGCGGTTAGGGTCACGCCCTTGTAACGGCGCTCTAATTCCAAGGGGGTTGTATGAGGCCGGCCGAGATCAGTTTCGAGACGTTCACCGCGGCGAGCGCGACCGACGCCGCACGCGCGGTACGGCGGGCCTTTCGGATCGTTGTCCCTACCGGTTGTTCTGGAGCTTTGGCTACTGGGAATTCGATGCTGATCACCGCTCGCCTGAGGGATTGACGGGCCGCAGCGGGGGTGACGTCCTTCGTCCTTTTGCAGATTGCGCGGATCAACGGCGCGTCGTCCAAGCGAAGCAGGCCTTCGAGCGCAACCTTCACTTTGCGGTCGATCGAGTCGAACTTCCGGAGCGAAGGAGTCGGGTCAGTTTTCGAATACGTCCGGCGAAAGTTTCGTCGGCCAGACTGGCGACCCGATGGCCACCCCGCGCTTTGCGCGTTCGGCTAAGGCCCGGTCGGTGACTCCGGCGAGTGACTTCCCAGGATCGTAGGCCAACGCGGCCGGAAGCAACCTTCACCGCCAAGTTGTTTTCTTGAAGTATGACCGCGGACGGTTTCCGCTGCTGGCAAATCTATGCGCCGCGCGTTTCTCGCCCGGGTGCCCGATTCGCTCACTTTCCCCTTGACTATCTACAAGGACGCTCGTAACATGGATAGTCGAGAGGAGTATTCGTTTGGGCAGACCGAGAGACCTGGTCCAGGGCACGCTCGATTTACTGATTCTGAAAACAATCTCGCTTGAGCCGATGAATGGATGGGCCATTGCGAAACGCATTGTCCAGGTATCCGGCAATGTGCTCCAGGTGCAGCAGGGATCGCTCTACCCCGCTTTGCACCGCCTGGAGCATCAGGGTTGGATCGAGGCGGAATGGAACGAGTCGGAGAACAATCGCCGCGCCAAACTTTATTCGCTGACGGCGGCTGGTCGCAAGCGGCTCAGGTCCGAGCTCGACAACTGGTATCGGCTTTCGGATGCGATCGGTCTGGTGATCGAGGCGGTCTAGAGAGGGACTATGCGTGTGCTATCGATAGTTCGAAATACGCTTCGAGCACTCTTGCGGCGCCGGCAGGCCGAGGCCGACCTCGAAGACGAGTTTCGAGACCACCTGGAACGGGAGATCGAGAGCAACATCACGACCGGCATGGCGCCGGAAGAGGCCCGGCCCGCGGCCCTGCGGCTCATGGGCCCGATTTCCGTCCACCAGGAAGAATGCCGCGACTGGCGCGGCGCCGTTTTTCTCGAGACCTGCGCGCGCGATGTGCGGTATGCCGTCCGCACGTTCCGCCGTACTCCGCTGTTTACGGCGGCAGCGGTTCTCACCCTGGGGATCGGCATCGGTGCGATCACGACCGTCTTTACTTTCGTCGACAACATCCTTCTCCGCCCGGTTCCCGGTCGTAGTCCCCAGCAGTTGGCGTTTCTGAACTGGGGCGAAATGGTCAACACCTCGTATCCTAACTACGCCGACCTTCGTGACCGGAACCGGGTGTTTTCGAGCCTGATAGCATATCGATATAACCCCGTCAGCATGAGTCTCCAGGCGCGCGAGAACTATCGCGTTTGGGGCTATGAGGCCACTGGGAACTATTTTGTTGCGCTCGGCATTAAACCGCTGCTGGGCCGCTTTTTCGGACCGGAGGAGGATGACAAGCCGGGCGCCCATCCTGTTCTGGTCGTGAGTCATCGTTTTTGGCGAAGCCGTCTCGCGGCGGATCCGAACGCGGTTGGGAGGCAAGTCAAAATCAACGGCTATCCGTTCACTATCATTGGCGTGGCGTCACCAGGGTTCGCGGGGACGGAGTTGATTGTGGATGCCGATTATTGGGTTCCGATGAGTATGGAACTCCAGGTCGAGCCAGGAAATGACTGGCTGCATTCGCGTTCCGCGCGGAACATCTGGACCATGGGCCGCCTCAAGCCAGGTGTCTCGCGTGCCCAGGCCGAGGCAAATCTGAACCATCTCGCGCGGCAACTCGCCGCCACGTACCCAGATGTGGTCGACCGAAAAGCCCGGCTCCGTTTATCGCCGCCTGGCCTCATCGGTCAAGCCTTCCGTGGGCCAATCACCGGCTTCGGTGTCGTGCTCATGAGTATCGGCGGGCTCGTGCTGCTGCTCGCCTGCGTTAATCTCGCCGGGATGTTGACGGCCCGTGCGGCCGACCGCCGGCGCGAAATCGGCCTCCGCCTCGCCCTCGGCGTGAGCAAAACACGCCTGTTGCGCCAGCTCATGACCGAAAGTCTGTTGCTGGCCGCGATCGGCGGTCTGCTGGGATTTGGCATTGCGTTCGGTGCGTGCCGGCTCTTCAGTTCCTGGCGCCTGAATATCGATATTCCCATCGACGCCGCTCTTCAACCGGACGCGCTCGTCCTGGGCTTTACGGCGGCAACCGCCCTTTGCACGACGCTGTTGTTTGGCCTGATGCCTGCGCTCCAAGCAATGCGCACGGATTTGATCCCGAGCCTCAAGAACGCTCCGGCACATGGATTCGGCAGGTGGCACCCTCGTGACTTAATCGTTACCGGGCAGATCGCGCTCTCCGTAATCCTCGTGTTGTGTTCCTTGCTAGTGGCGAGAAGCCTGCGACACGCGCTTACGCTGAACCTCGGCTTTAAGCCAGCCAACGGCGTTTCGGCGTCCTTTGATTTGAGGTTGCAAGGCTACGACCGGAGACGTAGCAGGAGCTTCGATGCGGCGCTGATCGCCAATGCCTCTGCCCTGCCGGGAATTCAGGCTGTAGGAATCATTAACAATTTGCCGCTCCGGATCGAGGGCGAAGAGGAATCGGATGTCTCGCGAACGGACCGCCCGGTGCCCCCACCTTCCGAGCGCCGCGGGGCGATCATCTACAAAATCTCTCCGGGCTATCTCCAGGCGGCGGGGACCAAGCTTTTCCTGGGGCGCGATTTCAACAGCTATGACCGCGAGCGCGCGCCGGCCGTTGCCATCGTCAACCAGGCTTTCACCGATCTGTTGTTTCCGAAAGAAAACCCTCTAGGCAAGCACTTTCGCACCAGTATGAACGCTGCCGACGCCGGAATGGAAATTGTCGGCGTGGTCGAGACCGGCAAGTACGAATACCTTGGCGAGGACCCAATGCCGGTAGTGTTTCTGCCGATCGAACAGACGGGCACCGCGGAAACGACGCTGGTAGCGCGCACGGCTTTGCCGGCGCGGCAGGCTGCGGAGTTGTTGCGGAAGACCATCCTCGATCTCGATCCGGAACTGACAGCGTACAGTGTTGGCGGCCTCAAGGATCAGTTGGCGTTGGCGCTCTTCCCCGCCCGGGCCGCCGCAATCGTGCTGGGAAGCTTCGGATTTCTCGCGATGGTGCTGGCGGCGACGGGCCTGTTCGCTCTGATGGCCTATGCGGTTGCGCGGCGCACGCGCGAGATCGCCGTTCGGATAGCGTTAGGCGCGCGCCCCGGCCAGGTTCTCTCTTCCGTTCTCAAGCGCACTCTGGCGTTATGCGCGTTCGGCGTCTTATTGGGCGCGGTCGCTACGCTCGCTGCCGGTCGGCTCCTATCGGCCGTTCTCTACGGAGTCAGTCCACGCGATCCCGTCGCGTACGCCACGACGATTCTGCTCATGGCGTTTGTCGCCCTTCTGGCATGCTGGAGCCCCGCGGCTCGCGCCATCCACATCGATCCGGCGCGCACATTGCGGGAAGAGTAACAGCCCCTCATCGCCCGTTGGGTGAGGGCGGTCACGATGGCGGCAGGGTCGAGGAAAGACTGAGGCGGGCCTCGGCGCGCGGCCGGGGATGTACGATAATGCGGAAGGAGGAGCATCGCATGAAGGCCGCTTTGATTTGCGGGTTGCTTGCGGGCGCGGCGGCGCTATGGGCCGCCGACAAGTCGCTGCCGATCGAGGAATTCTCGAACGACACGGTCGATATCACGGGGCACCTGATTCTCGGCAAGGACAACGTCGCGCAGGCGCTCGGCGTGCCGTCGCTGCCGCCGGGATGCGACACGATGGTGCTGGTGGCGGTCAATGTGCGGCCGGTCAGCGACAAGCCGGTGGCGGTGAGCATCGACGACTTCCTGCTGCTGTCGGGCAAGGACGGGCAGCGGTCCCAGGCGTTCGAGCCGACCGAGGTCGCGGGCGACACGGAACTGGTGCTCAAGCAGCGGACCGCGAAAGACGGCGGGCTGCTGGCGCAGGCGGGCGTGCCGTTGTGGGGCGCGATGAGCGGCGTGGGGAATACGCCGGCGACGGTGAACCTGGATTCGAAAGTCGTCACCAAAAAAGATTCGCAGGACGAGTCGTTCGTGTCGATCCTCAAAAAGAAGGTCCTGCCGGAGAAGTCGATTACCGAGCCCGAGAGCGGGTACCTGTTTTTCGAGATCGACGGGAAGGTCAAGCCGAAAGACCTCACCATGATTTATCGCGGGCAGGGCGACAAACTCGAGATGCGCTTTCAACCCTGACCGATGACCGTTGCCGAACTCGAGACGCCCGCGCTGCTGATTGACCTCGACATTCTCGAGGCGAACCTCGCCCGCATGGCCGGCTACGCGCGCGAGCACGGCCTGCGGCTGCGGCCGCACACCAAGACGCACAAGATTCCGGAGCTGGGCCGGCGCCAGATTGCGCTCGGCGCGGCGGGGCTGACGGTGGCCAAGACCACCGAAGCCGAGGTGATGCTGGCCGCCGAGCCGCCGGATCTGCTGGTGGCGTACCCGGTGCTCGGGCGCCAGAAGCTCGACCGGCTGATGCGCGTGGCGGCGAAGACGCGCGTCACCGTGTCGCTCGATAGCGAAATCGCGGCGCGCGGGCTTTCGGCCGCCGCGCACGAAGCGGGACGCGAGATCGGCGCGCTCGCCGAGATGGACGCCGGCCTCGGCCGCGTGGGCGTGGCGCCGGGCCGGGAATTGGTCGCGCTGGCGCGGACGATCGATTCGCTGCCAGGCCTGCGGTTCGAAGGGATCGCGTTTTATCCGGGCCACATCAAGCAGTGGGACGCGGCGGGCGAGGCGGCCTTCGCCGAACTTGGGCGGCTGCTCGAACGCGCTTGCGGCGAGTTGCGCGCCGGAGGGCTCGCGCCGCGGATCGTGAGCGGCGGCTCGACGCCGACGTGGTTCCGCTCGCACGAGCTGCCGGAGTTGAACGAGGTTCGGCCCGGCACTTACATTTTCAACGACCGCAATACGATGCAGTCCGGCGCGTGTACGCTCGATCAGTGCGCCGCCTCGATCCTGGTGACGGTGGTGTCGACGGCGAAGCCCGGGCAGGCGATCGTCGACGGCGGCTCGAAGACGTTCTCGTCGGACCTGTGCGTGGGCGGGGGCGCGGGCTTCGGGCATGTGCTCGACGCGCCGCGGGCGGTGTTCCAGAAGATGAACGAGGAGCACGGCTACGTCGATACGCGCGCAGTCGAGAGCGCATTCGAGATCGGCGACCGGCTGCGCGTGGTGCCCAACCACATCTGCGTGGCGATGAACCTGCACGAGACGGTGTACGGCGTGCGCGCGGGCGAGGTGGAACGCTGTTGGCGGGTTGAAGGGCGGGGCAAGCTGCAGTAGCGGCCCGCGCCGGACTTACTCGACCAGCGCCGCGGACGGCGCGAACGACACGCCTTCCCAACGCGCGACGACGGCCGAAGCGAGGCAGTTGCCGAGCACGTTCACCGAAGTGCGAACCATGTCCATCAGCACGTCGGCGCCGAGCAAAACGGCGATGCCCTCCGCCGGGAGCTGAAACGAGGCGAGCGTGCCGGCCAGGATCACCAGCGCCGCGCGGGGAACGCCCCCGACGCCCTTGCTGGTGAGCATCAGCGTCACCATCAGAGCGATCTGGCGGCCGATGGGCATCGGCGCGCCAGCGGCTTGCGCGATGAACATGGCGGCGAGCGCGAGATAGAGCGTGCTGCCGTCGAGATTGAAGCTGTAACCCGCCGGAATGACAAACGCCGCGATGTGATTCGGCACGCCGAAAGCCTCCATGTTTTCGAGCGCGAGCGGGAGCGCGGCTTCGCTGGCCGAGGTCGAAAACGCGATGAGGAACGGCTCGCGCACGGCGCGGAAGAACGGGCCAACCGGGACGCGGGCGAGCCAGGCGGCGGGCAGCAGCACGCACAGCACGAAGACGGCGAGCGCGACATAGAGGGTGAGCAGCAGCTTGCCAAGGCCCAACAGCACGCCCGGGCCGTGGCGGCCGATCGAGTACGCCATCGCGCCGAAGACGCCCACGGGCGCGGTGTACATGACGTAGTGCGTGTAGCGGAACATGGTCTCGGCGAGCGCGGCGCAGAAGTCGACCACGGGGCGGGCCTTCGCGCCGACGGCGGATGCGGCCGCGCCGAACAGCAGCGAGAAGACGACGATCTCGAGCACGTCGCCGCGCGCCATGGCGTCGGCGATGCTCGCCGGGAAGCTGCGTTCGAACAATTCGGGAAAGGAGATGGCGGTGGCCGGGGCCGGGGATGACGTTGCGGCCTCGATGTGGACGCCCGCGCCGGGCCGGATCAGATCGACCGCGGCGAGCCCGACCAGCAGCGCGAGTGTAGTGACGGCCTCGAAGTAGACGAGGGCCTTCAAGCCGACGCGGCCCATGGTCTTCAGGCTGCCGCCGCCCGCCAGGCCCGCGACCAGCGCGCCGAACAGCAGCGGGGCGATGATCGAGCGGATCAGCCGCAGGAAGATCGCGGCCAGCGCGGACATCCACGCGCCGCGGGAGAGGGCGGGGAAGAACACGCCGGTCAATGCGCCGGCGACCATCGCGAAGACGATCCAGAAGGTCAGCGATAGGCGCTTCACCGCTCGCCCCATTTGAGCTTCTGGCGAAGCACGTCGAAGAAGAGCTGGCGAGGAGGGCGGATGAGATAGACCGAGTTTTCGGAGCGGCGGCAGAGCACATGATCGTCGCGGCGCAAGGGTCCGCCGATCTGGCCGTCGATGGTGAGGAACGCCGATTCGTCCTCGGCCAGATTGCGGATCTGGATCACCGAGGTGTCGGGCACGATGACCGGCCGGTTGGTGAGCGTGTGCGGGCAGATGGGCGTCATGGCGAGCGCGGCGACGGCGGGGAAGATGATCGGTCCGCCGGCCGAGAGCGAGTAGGCCGTCGAGCCGGTGGGCGTGCTGACGATGAGGCCGTCCGCCTTGTACGTGCAGACGTAGTGCGAATCGACGTGCGCCTCGACATCGATGACGCGGGCGATCGAGGCCTTCGTAATTACAATGTCGTTGAGCGCTTCGTAGCTGGCGAAGCGCTGGCCGGCGCGCAGCACCTGGCAGCTCAACATGCCATGCACGGCGGCGTGCTGCTCCCGATTCAGCGCGCGTTCGAGTTCCGGATAAAGATCCTCGACGGCGATAGTGGTGAGGAAGCCGAGGCCGCCCAGGTTTACGGCGAAGATCGGGATCTGGCGTCCCCCTACGGCGCGGGCGGCGCTGAGCAGCGTGCCATCGCCGCCGAGCACGACGACAAGCTCGGCGCCCTCGACGATCTGTTCGCGAGGGGCGCCGTCGGACCGTCGCAGGTAGAGAGCCGTCTGCTCGTCGAAGCGCACCTCGACCGAGCGATGCGCAAGGAACTCCATCAGCTTCGGCAGCAGGATGTAGGCGGCGGGAGCGCCCGGCTTGGTGATCAGCGCGACCGTTTCAATGCGCGGCATAGAGCAGGAACTCCCGATTGCCCTTGGCGCCGAGCACGGGGCTGGGCACGATCGCCGTCCGGTACCCAAGTCTTTCGCAGGCGGAGGCGACACGGAGGCAGGCGCGCTCGTGCAGCGCGGCGTCGCGGACAATGCCGCCCGCGCCGACGAGACGGCGCTCGAGCTCAAACTGAGGCTTGACCAGAATCACGATGCCGCCCTTTCCTGCGTCCTGCCCGCGCCCGGCGCGCAGCACTTCATCCAAGGCTGGAAGGATCATTGTCACGGATATGAAGCTCACGTCGCAAACGGCGAAGGCGGGAAGCCGCGGGAAGTCGTCCGGCGCGAGGTAGCGCGCGTTGGTTTGTTCGCGGACGATGACGCGCGGGTCGTTGCGCAGCTTCCAGTCGAGCTGGCCGGCGCCGCAGTCGATCGCGTAGACGAGCGCGGCGCCGCGCTGCAGCAGGCAATCGGTGAAGCCGCCCGTGGAAGCGCCGATGTCCGCGCACACCAGGCCGGCGGGTGATAGTTGGAAGTGATCGAGGGCGGCGGCGAGTTTCGCGCCCGCGCGGCTCACGTAGGGAAGGGGCCGCAGGATCTCGACGCGCGCGGCGGGATCGATCTCGTGGCCGGGCTTGCCCGAGGGCTGGCCGTTGACGAGCACCTGGCCGGCCAGAATGAGGGCCTTCGCCTTTTCGCGCGTAGGGGCCAGTTCTAGATCGACCAGAAGCTGGTCGAGGCGGCGCCGCGCGGGCATCGCGATTCAGGCCTTGCGCCGGACGATGTAGTCGGCAAGCTCGCGAAGGCGTTCGGCGCGGTCGTCGAATATGCGGAGGGCCAGATGGGCTTCGAGCCGCTCTTCTTCAGCCATGGCGTGCGAGCGCGCGACGCCGTAGACGGCGGGGAAGGTGACCTTGCCCTGCGCGGCGTCCTTGCCGGCCGTCTTGCCGAGGCTGGCGGTGGATTCCTCGACGTCGAGCAGATCGTCGACGATCTGGAAGGCGAGGCCCATGTGCGCGCCGAACCGCGTCAGCGCATCCAACTGCTCATCGCTTGCGCCGGCCTGGATGCCGCCGAGGCGCAGACTGGCCTGAAGCAGCGCGCCGGTCTTGGCATGATGAATCGAGTCGAGCAAAACGGGCGTGGGATTCTGGCCTTCGCTTTCTATGTCGAGCACCTGGCCCGCGATCATGCCGCCCACCGTGCCGGAGGCGTGCGCAAGCTCGGCGATGAGATGCACGCGGCGTGAGTCATCGCCGGGGGCGCGTGCGAGAACTTCGAAGGCCAGCGTGAGCAGCGAGTCGCCGGCGAGGATGGCCATGGCGTCTCCGAAGACCTTGTGGCAGGTCAGGCGGCCGCGGCGGAGATCGTCGTTGTCGAGCGCGGGCAGATCGTCGTGAATGAGCGAGTAAGTATGGATCAGCTCGAGCGAGCACGCAATGTCTTCAATGCCGGGCGTGAAGTCCGAGACGGCCTCGGCCGCGGCGAGGCAGAGCAGGGGGCGGATGCGTTTGCCTCCGGCGAACAGGCTGTAGCGCATGGCCTTGTGAATGGTGGCGGGCGGCGCGGCGTCGGCGGGAACCAGACGGGCGAGCGTGTCGTCGATGCGTCGCTGCTGGGCCGCGAGATATTCGGCGAGATTCATGCGGGGCCGGGTTGAAAGGGCTCCGCTTGAACCTTGTCGCCCTTCTTGAGCAGGATCTCGACCTTCGTTTCGGCCTCCTCGAGTTGTTTGCGGCAGCGCTCGCCGAGGCTCATGCCCTGCTCGAACAGCTCGATGGATCGCTCGAGCGGAAGGTCGCCGGACTCCATCTCCTTGACGATCGCTTCAAGTTGTTTGAGGCCCGCCTCGAAGGACTCGGGCGGCGATTCTGGCTCGGACATCGCCCTATTTTAGCGCCTCGCGGGACGGAGACGCGCGCCTGGAAGGTTCCGCACGCGGGCCGCGCCAACCCGTGTCAGGCTTCTTCGAAGTAGTCGGAGTCCAACCGCTTGACCTTGTATGTTTGCGAAACGCCGAAGGGGCGATGAATCCGGCGAAGCCGGCGCCGCTCCGGGACGAGTAGCCGTTTGGCGACCAGGGACGATCTATTACTCGGAACGCCGGGTTCGGGACCACAGGCCGGCCCAGAGTCCGGATAAGGCGACTACACGCCCTCCGCCGTGCATATCACCCGAGAATCTTCTCAGACCATCCAATGATCGCTTAACGGTTGTGCGCCGCGCCCAGTATAAAGTTTGCGTGCGGCTGTGTTCTTGGGATCGACGTTTACGCAAATACGATATGCGTCCTGCTCTACAAACCATGTCACGATTTTCATCATCAGTTTGTCGGCAATGCCAAGACCGCGTCTTTCCTCGACGACATTGACCCATTCCAGTTCGCCATCGCAGCCGAGGCGGCGTGTTCGATGTCCTGCCACCAAACCTACCGATTCCGTTCCCTCCATGGCCACAAAAGCCGCACGAGCCGGTAGTGCCTGTTGTGGGGAGAGTTCCCCTCTCAAGTACACGCCGATTCGGTCCATCCAGTAAGCCCTTGTTCCCCATTCCCTCGCGCGAATCGCAGCCATCAAGGGAATGTCCGCCTGTTCAACGGGTCTGAGTGTGACTGGCATAGCTACCCCTCCCAATGTCTAGACTGTCTACCTCATTCACCATAAATTACATCGAATAGCTCCCATACATTCTATCGGGATCAATCAGCTTGGCGAAGAACGCCCGTTGCAGAATTTCATCGCGCATCGGGATTGCGACGAATCATCTAGAAGTAAAACACGGTTATTGACCGCTTATCGCATTCGGTCTCTCGATCCCATCGCGGCCGGGAGCGGCACGTCTAACACAGCGGCGCGAAAGCTGAATCCACACTTACCGCGAAAGACACCGAAGCCGCGGCGCGGGTGAATCGAGTAAGTGCATCGCCTGGACTTTTGCGTCGGCGGGAGAGAACGAAGTTCGGGATAATTGATAGGCCGGCGTGGCGGGAGTTCAGCATCGAAAACCGGTGATTATCGATCATAAGCCTGCGAGCAAACCAGTCAAGGTCGAGTAATTGCGGCAGACGCTCGACAAGTATTTGGAGTAACGTATGGTTTATGGCTGCAATCAGGCGTAAAGCCAAGGAGCCGGAAACAGTCGCCGATCTTACAGAGGCCGGGCCGCCTGCCCCTTCCGGACAAGCTGACCACGGCTTTCCCGTCGTAGGCATCGGCGCGTCGGCCGGGGGACTGGCTGCGTTTGAAGCCTTCTTCTCCGGCATGCCCGCGGACGTCGATCCCGGCATGGCCTTTGTGCTGGTGCAGCACCTGGCCCCGGACCACAAGAGCATCCTCACCGAGCTCATCCGGCGCTATACCCGCATGCAGGTCTTCGAGGTGGAGGACGGGATGACGGTGAAGCCTAACTGCGCCTACATCATCCCGCCCAACCGGGACATGGCTTTCCTGAACGGCACGCTCCAACTGATGGAACCCTCCGCCCCCCGTGGGCAGCGTCTGCCGATCGACTTCTTCTTTCGCTCCCTGGCCCAGGACCGGAGAGAGCAAGCCATCTGCATCGTGCTCTCGGGCACGGGCAGCGACGGCACGCTGGGCGTGCGGGCCATCAAGGGCGAAGGCGGCATGGTCATGGCCCAGAACCCCGCCTCCACCGAATACGACGGTATGCCCCGCAGCGCCATCGCCACCGGCCTGGTGGACTACGAACTACCGCCAGCCGAGATGCCCGCCCAACTCATCTCGTATGTGGCCCACGCCTTCGCCCGGCCTCCCCGGTCCGCCACCGCCCCGCTGCCGAAGGCCGAGAGCGCAATGAAGAAGATCTACGTCCTGCTGCGCTCCCAGACTGGCCACGACTTTTCCCAGTACAAGCCCAGCACCGTCCACCGCCGCATCGAGCGGCGCATGGCCGTCCAGCAGATCGAATCGATGGACGCGTATGTCAAGTATTTACAGCAGACGCCCGCGGAGGTAGATGCGCTTTTTCGCGACATGTTGATCGGTGTCACGAATTTCTTTCGGGATCCGGAGGCCTTCAAGGCGCTCGAAGAACAGATCATCCCGAAGCTCCTTGCTGGCATTCCCGCGGGTGGCTCGGTCCGCATCTGGGCGCCGGGATGCTCCACGGGCGAGGAAGCCTATTCCCTCGCCATACTGCTCACCGAGCGCCAGGAGGCGATGAAGCGGAGTTTCACGGTGCAGGTCTTCGCCACCGACATTGACCGCGAGGCGATTACCACGGCCCGAGCCGGTCTCTATCCGGCCAGCGTCGCCGCCGACATCTCGCCGGAGAGGTTGGCCCGGCATTTCACGGTCGAGCCAGACGGCAGCGCCTATCGCATTCACAAGAGCATCCGGGACCTGCTGGTCTTTTCCGAGCAGGACGTGATCAAAGACCCGCCGTTTTCCAAGCTCGACCTGGTCAGTTGCCGCAACTTCCTGATCTATTTGGGCGCTGACTTGCAAAAGAAGATCATTCCCCTATTTCACTATGCGTTGAAACCGGGCGGTTTCCTCTTTCTGGGCACCTCCGAGACGGTGGGCGAGTTTGGCGATCTTTTTGCCGTGCTGGATCGCAAATTGAAGCTGTATCAGCGCAAAGAAGATACCCACAGCGTACAGCGACTCGCGATGGGCCGGTTTCTTCCGCCCATCACGGCGGTCGAGGCGCTGGTCCCTCGTACCGCTGGAAGGCCGGCCGGCGCCATGAAGCGGTCGCTGCGTGAGCTGACCGAACAGGCTCTCCTGCTGCGGGTTGCCCGGGCCGCCGCACTCGTCAGTGGCCAAGGCGACATCCTCTATCTGCACGGGCGCACCGGCCTGTACCTTGAGCCGGCCACTGGCGAGGTCGGAACCTACAACATCCTGAAGATGGCCCGGGAAGGGCTACGGCGGGAACTGATCACGGCGCTGCACAAAGCCGTGGGGACAAAAGAGACCGTATGTTTTCCGGGCCTGCGTGTCAAGACCAACGGCGGCTTCACCATGGTCAACCTGACCCTCTGCCCGGTGGACGCGGGAGCCGCCGCCGCGCCCGAGGCGCCCCTGTATCTGGTTATCCTGGAGGATGCGCCGCCATCGGTTCCCGAACCGGCGGACCATGCCGTTCCGCGCGTTGTCGCGGAAGCGGACAGCCCCGAGACGGACACCGACGCGCACGTCGAGGCGCTCAAGCAGGAATTGCGGGTCAGGGACGAATATCTCCAAACCGCCAATGAGGAGTTAAAGACATCCAACGAGGAGCTCAAATCCGCCAATGAGGAGATGCAGTCGGTCAACGAGGAACTGCAATCGACCAACGAGGAGCTGGAAACCTCCAAGGAGGAGTTGCAATCGCTCAACGAGGAGCTGGCCACGGTGAACGCCGAACTGCAAAACAAGGTGGCGGATCTGTCGAGGGCCAACAACGACATGAATAACCTACTGGCGGGCACCGGCATCGCTACCGTCTTCGTGGATCATCGACTGCGCATCCTGCGCTTCACCCCCGCCGCTACCCGGATCATCAACCTGATCCTGAGCGACGTGGGGCGGCCTGTAGGTCACATCGTCTCCAACCTGGTGGGCTATGACCACCTGTTGGCGGATGTGCATGCGGTGCTCGACAGCCTGATTCCCAAACAGGTCGAAGTGCAAACCCGGACTGGCGAGTGGTACTTGATGCGCATCCAGCCCTACCGCACCGTGGACAACGTGATCGAGGGCGTCGTGCTCACCTTCGTCGACATCTCCGGGGCGAAGAAGGCGCATGAAGATCTGCGGCGAACGAAAGCGATTTTGCAAGCCGCCATGGACCAGAGTCACGCGGGCATCGCCATTGCCGATGCTCCCGACGGGATCTTGCGCTATGTGAACGACGCGGGACTGACGATCCGTGGCGGTGACCGCCGGACCGCCCTTAGCGGGGTCGGGATCGATCAGTACGTGGCCGATTGGCATCTCATGGATTTTGATGGCAGGCCGTTACAAGCCGATGAAGTGCCCCTGGCCCGCGCCATTAGGTTCGGCGAAACATGCAGCCGGGAATGCATCGTACGGAGAGCCATCGCCGACGACCGCGTCGTTCTAGCCAACGCCGCACCGATCATGGATGACAACGGCAACGTTACCGCCGGGATTCTGGTCTTGATGGACATCACCGAACGCAAGCAGGCCGAAGAAGTGCGGCGGCAAGCCAATCACATGCTCCACATGGCGGCGGTGGTTCGAGACTCGCACGACGCCTTCACGGTGCAGGATATGCAAGGCCGCATCCTAGCCTGGAATCCGGGGGCGGCGAGGATGTACGGCTGGAGCGAGTCCGAGGCGCTGGCCATGAACATCCGCAACCTGACGGCGGAACGACAACGGGAAGAAGCGCTGGATGCGGTCCGGCGGCTCAGCCAATCCGCGATTCCGGAACCCTATCGCACGCTGCGGATCGCCAAGGATGGCCGGACGGTGGAAGTGGCGCTGACCGCCACCGCCTTGGTGAATGACGCGGGCGAGGTCTATGCCATTGCGACCATGGAGAGGCAGGTAAAGGACGGAACCCATGTCTGAGAACGAGACCTTGCCCAGTGACGCCGTCGAACTGCGCCTGCGTGCCGAAGGGATCGCTCGGGCGGAAGCCGCCTCGTGGCCCGAGAACATCGAGGCCCTCTCGCCAGAACAAGCACAGCGGACACTCCACGAACTGCGGGTCCATAAGATTGAGTTGGAGATGCAGAACGAGGAACTGCGCCGCACGCAGGTGGAACTGGAAGTGTCGAGAGCGTCGTATGTCGATCTGTATGACTTCGCTCCGGTGGGCTATTGTGCGCTTGGTGAGCACGGGCTGATACTGAAAGCCAATCTCACCGCCGCCGGTTTGCTGGGCGTGGCGAGAAGCGCCCTGGTCAGGGAGCGATTTACCCGATTCATCGTTCCAGAGGACGAAGACACCTATTACCGCCACCGTAAGCAGTTATTTGAAACGGGTGCGCCGCAGGTCCTCGAACTGCGGCTGGTGCGAAAAGGCTCCTCGCCGTTCTGGGCGCGGCTCGAGGCAACCGTCGCCCAGGACGCTGACGGCATACGCGTGTGCCACGCGGTGATGAGCGACATCTCCGAACTCAAGCGGGCCGAGGAGGAGCGGGAGAATCTACGAATCCAACTGGGGCAGGCGCAGAAGATGGAGTCCATTGGCCGTCTGGCCGGCGGAATCGCTCACGACTTCAACAACCTGCTTACCGTCATCAATGGATATTCGCACCTGGCCCTGCACCGGACGCAGCCCGGAGACCCGCAGTTCCATCACCTCACCGAAATTCTGCGTGAGGGCGAACGCGCCGCGGACCTGGTGCGCCAGTTAGTGGCTTTCAGCCGCCAACAGGTGCTCCAGCCGGAGGTGCTGAGTGTGAACGCCACAATTAGCGACATGGAGCGGATGCTGCGCCGGTTGGTGGGCGACGATATCCAGATTGTGGTGAGGCTGGACCCGGCCATAGCCCCTGTCCTGGCGGATCGGCGCCAGATCGAGCAGGTGATCATGAACCTCGCCGTCAACGCCCGCGACGCGATGCCCGACGGCGGAACCCTGACACTGCAGACCGGCCAGCGGCGCCTGGAGGGCGTCTTCGGGACGTACCAGGAACAGATACGACCCGGATCCTATGTCGAGTTAACCGTGCGGGACACCGGTACCGGCATGGACTCGCAAACGCTGGAGCACGTGTTCGAGCCGTTCTTCACGACCAAAGGCGTGGGAAAAGGAACGGGCCTTGGGTTAGCCACCGTGCAAGGCATCGCGATCCAGTCTGGCGGGCACATCGAGGTGGAGAGCGCTGTGGGCAAGGGATCGTCGTTTCGCATCTACCTTCCGGTTACCCAGCTTTCGGTGGCGGAACCGGACCCACTGCCACTGACGCATGCGGAAGGCGGTACAGAGGCGATTCTGCTGGTGGAAGACCAGGAGCAGGTCCGCCGGTTCGTCGCCTCGACTCTGGAGCGCTACGGGTACCGGGTGATGGAGGCGGCTGACGCCGCACAAGCGTTGCGCCTCTGCGCCGGCCAGCCGGTGGACCTGCTGGTGACCGACGTGTCGATGCCGAAGATGAGCGGGGTGGAGTTGGCCAAACGCATCGGGCTCGCGCTGCCGGGGCTGAGGACGCTGTTCATTTCCGGCTACTCGCAAGACACGCACGAAAGCAAGTGGGAGTTTCCGGCGGGCGGGAAGTACCTTCAGAAGCCGTTTTCGCCGGAGGCGCTGGCGAAGAAGGTGCGGGAGGCGCTCGACAGTCGCTGACGGGCTCGGCGGCTGGGCCCGGAAGCCCCTACCGCCGTGGGCGGGGGAGTCGCTTTCCTAACGTCTGCCGGACTTTGGCTCGCGCACCTGGCTGCCGTTGCTCGCGTTGAACGAGCGATTGCCTCCAAGAGTTCGCACCCGCCGCGCGTTCTCATTCCGCGCGAGGCCTGCGCGGGAATCGGACCCGCCCTGGCCGTGCGCTGCCTCGGCTGCCGCGTGAAGTTCGTGACGCAGGCCAGTCGGCGGATACACCGGGAGCGGATGGGACTTTCCCTCCTTACATTGCCCTCAAGCTTTTACCGCGTCACGCCGATAAGGTAAGCAGGAGTGACATGCCGGCACTAGAGAAGGCTGCGGACTATCAGGACCAGGTGCTCAAGAGCCTCACCCGGCTCCCTCCGTTTTCGCCGGTGCTGAACCGTCTGCTTGCAACCCTTGCGCACGAAGACGCTTCTTTTGCCAGGATCGCCGATCTGATCGAGAAGGACACCGTGCTGGCCGGGAACGTCCTTCGCTTGGTGAACTCGGCGCTCTACGCGCGGCGCGGCACGGTCAACAGCGTGCGTCACGCGGTATCCTTGCTCGGCATCGAAAAGCTTCGCAACGCCACCCTGGGCATGTCCGTGTTCCGTATGTGGAACAACGTCCGCACGCCTCCCGGCTGGTCGATGGCCCGCTTCAACCTGCACTCGGTGGCGGTGGCGATTTTGAGCGATCAGATCGCGCAGCGCGCCCGCGTCCAATACCCCGAGGGCGCCTTCATCGCCGGATTGTTTCACGATATCGGACGACTTCTGATCGCGGTCGGCCTGAAGGACGAGTACGTCGAGATCGACACGCTTTACACCGCCGGCGGCCGCACCTTGCGCGATTGCGAGACGGCCGTCCTCGGATGGACTCACCCGGAACTCTCGGCCCAGGCGCTGGGCGTCTGGAATCTTCCTGAACCGATCCGTGTCGCGGTCCGCTATCACCATACGCCCGAGGACGATCCCACCAAGCCCGAAGGGTCCGAGTTGCCCCTTAGCCGCCTCATCTGGACCGTCGACCAGTACATCAACTCGATCGGAACGACGGTTCACGCCCATCTCTCCCGACCCGACGAACCCATCGCCGATGCCCTTAGCCGACTTCAGATCGCCGGGGAGCGGGACACGCTGCTCGAGGAGTTCCAAACGGAATTCGACGTCATCAAGGCGTTCTTTTAGACACCGCCCCGCGCCTCACTTCTTTCCGAAGCCCTGGATCACCGACAGCGCGTAGTAGTCCGTCACCTTGGCCTCGTTTCGCGCCACTTCGTAGTAGGCGTTTCGCAAGAGCTGATCTTTCCGGTTCAACAGCGCCTCGCGAATTGTCTGCTGCACGCGCGGGTCGCTCAGGTCCCGCTGGCCCGCCGCCTCGCGCGATATCAACTTCAGAATCCGGTACCCATCGGTCGTATGCACCACCGGCGTCATCTGTCCGACCGGCAGGGTGGCGATCGCCTTGCGCAGTTCCGGGCTGGCCTTTTCGAGCGCCGACTCGGGGATAAACCCCAGGTCGCCGCCGTTGGCCGCCGAATTCGAATCCTCGGAGTAGTTCTGCGCGAGCATCCCGAAATCCTCTCCCTGCCGGGCGCGGTTGAGAATCATGTCGATCTTCTGCCGCGCCTCGGAGTCGCTCTTCGCCTTGTCGTTCTTCAGATTGTGAACGTTCGCATCTGGCGTTGCCGTCACCAGTATCTGGGCGATGTCGAGGCGCGGTTCTGGAAAGTTGAACGTCGAACGATTCGCCTTGTAGAAATCCTCCACCTCTTTGTCGGTGATCGAGATGCGCGACGTGATCTCCTTGTTAAACAGTTTCGTTACGCTCAACTGGCGCCGGATCTCGGCCCGGAACTCCGCCGCCGTCATGTGTTTGGCGTTGAGCTGCTTTTGAAATTCCTCTTGAGTGAACGGCGCCTTCAACTCGCCAAACTTCGCCTCCACGTCGCCATCGGTGGCCATGAGGCCAAGTTTTTCGGCGCGCTGCAGCATGATCTCGGCGTCGATCATGTTGCGTAGCACTTCAAGCTTTTGGACCTCAATCTGGTCCTCGCTCGCATTGTCGGGGTTCGGGAACTGCGCCTGGTACTGTTTGTCGAGATCGGAGAATGTGATGGACTGGCCGTTCACCGTGGCGGCGACATTGTCGGGCGCCGAATGCCTGCACGCGGACATCAGGGCCGCGGTGGCGAGAAGGATCAGGATGTTCCGGGGCATGCGCGGGCTGGTTCCATTGTAGCGGCTGCGCGCCGGTGGACGATCCGCCGGCCGCTTTGGCTCGCGGCGCGCCGCACGCCGCGGCGATGTGATGGCACACTGGAGCGATGGCCCCCATCCCGCTGAGTTTTCTCGCGCCGGAGCGCTTCGCCTCGCTGCGGCTGGCTCTCGAAGAGGCGGGCTTCACCGAGCCCGCGCTCTGCGAGCGTCTGGGAGTGGCCCGCCTGTGCGATCTCGCAGATCCGGGCGTGCCCCGGCCCCCCGAGCCGCTCGACTCGGCCGCATCGGTTCTGATCCATCTCTTTCTCGACCGCGAGGCCGCTCCCGCGACGCGCGTCCGTGAGCGCCTCGGCGCGCCGCTGTTCGACCTGCTCGGCGAGTTCGGCCTCCTGCGCGTACATCCTGAAGACCCTTCGAACCTCCTCGCCACGGTGATGCTCTATCCGATCCGCGGACTTTACATCGCGAGCGACCGCGACTGGGAGCCGGAAACCGGCCATGGCCGCCTGCCGCGTCCCGACGCGGTCTTCCTTGCGATGACGCCCAACACGCACCGCTTTCTCGATGCGCTCCCCGCCTCTCCCTGCGGCGCCTTTCTTGACCTCTGCTCCGGCACGGGCGTCGCGGGCCTGCTCGCCGCCGGCCATGCCGAAGCCGTCTGGGCGTGCGACATCGCCGCCCGCTCGACGGAATTCGCGCGCTGGAACGCACTCCTGAATGCCATCCCCAACTTTCACGCGGCCACCGGCGATCTTTACGAACCGGCCGCCGGCCGCCAGTTCGAGCGCATCGCCGCCCATCCTCCGTTCTGTCCCGCCGTCGAGGACCGGCGGGTATTTCGGGACGCCGGTCCGGACGGCGAGCGCATCGCGCAAGCCATTGTCGCGGGTCTCCCGCTTGCGCTCTCTCCCGGTGGCCACTGTTATCTCACCGCTTCGTTCGCCGAGCGCGGCGGCCTGCCGGTCGAACAGCGCGTGCGCGCCATGCTCGGCGGCGCGGCGCCGGAGTTCGACCTCTACCTTGCCGTCCGCCGGCGCTACACGCCGGCCGAGCTGCTGGCCGCTCCTAACTCGCCTGGCGGGCCGTTCGACGATCTGCGCGCGGGCATCGAAGCCGCGCAAGCCGCCGGCATCGAAGCGTTCCTTTACAGCACGCTGGTCGTGCAGCGGCGCCGCTCGGACCGGCCTGTCTTTACGCTCCGCCGCAATATCGCCTCGCCCACGGGCCCGTTGCTCGAGTGGATCGTTCTGTGGGAAGCTCTCCGCCGCGAACCCGGTTTCGCCGATCGACTCCTGGGCGAGCCGCTGAGCGTCTCCACCCGCGTCCGTCTCAACGTCACCCACGCTTTCGACCACGGCCGCTGGGCGCCGCTCAGCGCCAGGCTCTCCACCGCCTTTCCCTTCCCGGCGGAAATCGAGTGTCCCGAATGGCTCGACGCCGCGCTCCGGCTCGCCGATGGGCGGCGCACCGCGCACGAGATTTTCGTGGCGCTCCAGGCGCAAGCCGCCGTCCCGGCCGATGCCCCGGCGAGCGAGTTTGCCCGTTTCGCGGAGATGCTGATCTCCACCGGAGTGGTCGAGTCGCCGTTGCTGCGCCTGCCCGAGGTCTGATCGTGCGAACACTTGCCCCGCGCGCCTCGTGGAAGCTGCTCTAATAGGGTGCGTGGTCAAGCCGTCGAATCCCAGTGCACGGAGAGGTGACTAACGCATATGTGGAAAGAATTTAAGACGTTTATCCTACGCGGCAACGTGTTGGATCTCGCCGTCGGCATCGTCATCGGCGCGGCCTTCGGAGCCATCGTCAACTCGTTCGTGAAGGACGTGTTGATGCCGCCGATCGGCCTGCTGCTGAGCGGCGTGGACTTCAGCAACTTGTTCGTCGTGCTCAAAGGCGCGTTGCCGGCGGGCGCGACGCTTGCCGACGCCAAAGTCGCCAAAGGCGTTGTAACGCTGAACTACGGAACGTTCTTGAACGAAATCATCGACTTCGTAATCATCGCGTTCGCCGTGTTTCTGGTCGTCAAGGCCGCCAACAGGCTGATGCCCAAGCCCGCTCCCGCGCCCGAGCCGCCACCGACGAAGGACTGCCCGTTCTGTTGCAGCGCCATTCCGCTGGCCGCGGTGCGCTGTCCGAGTTGCACGTCCAATTTGTAAGACCGGCGGATCGCCCGGGCTGCTCAAGGCGCGCGCTAGCCAGCCGATGAGGAGTTCTAGGAGATTTGCCTATGTTCCGCTCGATTGTCATCTGCCCCGATCCCGGACTTCGGCGCCAGTGCCGCCAGGAACTCGCCGGTACGCGCTTGGTTGAGGTGCTGCGCGAGATGGAGCGCTATCCGGATCGCGTGGAGCTGGTTCGCATCCTGCGCGCGCACGCCCCGCACGTGATTTTTCTCAGTGTCGAGCAGTTGACGGATGCGCTCGCCATTGCCGCCGAGACTGAGCGCGCCGCGCCGGGCACGCAGATCGTGGGTCTGGGCCAGCTCTGCGAGCCCTCCGTGCTGCTGCAGTGCATGCGGGCCGGAATTCGCGAGTTCGCGTCAGCCCCGCTCCATGCCGCGATGCTCGAGGAATCGCTGCTGCGCCTCAGCGAGAATATCGACGCCCGTCCGGCGGCTACGCCGCAGACCGCTGGGATGGTCGTGACGTTCCTTCCCGCCAAGGGCGGCGTGGGCGCGACGACCGTTGCACTCAACATCAGCGCCGCCATCGCCCGCCAGGAGCCCGGGTCCGTGCTGCTCGCCGACCTCGATACCTCGAACGGACTGACGCGCTTTCTTTTGAAGGTCGACAACGTGAATAGCTCCCAGGACGCGCTGAATCGCACCGACGAACTCGATGATGAGCTTTGGCCGCAACTGGTGACCCGCGTCGGCGCCATGGACGTGCTTCACTCGGGCGACATGCATCCCGGTCCGCACTACGACGCCTCGTGCGTGCATACGCTGATGGAGTTCCTTCGCCGCAACTACCAGACCATCTGTCTCGACATCTCGGGCCGCCTGGAGAACTTCGAAATGGAACTGCTCGCCGAGTCGAAAAAGATCGTGCTCGTCTGCACGCCCGAGGCGCCGGCATTGCACATGGCGCGCGAAAAACTGAAGTACCTCGAGCGCGCGGACCTCTCGAGTCGCGTGCATGTGGTCGTCAATCGCTCGCCCCGCCGGCCCGTTCTCACGCCCGTCGAGATCGAGCGTATCCTCGGCAAGCCGGTTACGGCAACCCTCGCTAACGACTATGCCGGTGTGCAGAAGGCGCTCACCGAAGCCACCTGGATCGGCTCGGACAGCGAGCTGGCCAAGGGCATGCAGTCGCTCGCCACCCAGCTTCTCGAAAAGACCGCGAAGCCGCACGCCGAGCCGCGCAAGCGCCTCGTCGAGTACTTCTCCGTGCGCTCGCCGCGCTTTGGAAATACGCAGACGATAGAAAAACCGGCCGTTTAGCGCCGCCTCATCTCGGCTATGCTCACAGCTTGGACCAAATCCTCGCCTGGATCTCGGCCTATGGCTACTTCGCCATCTTCGGCCTGCTTGTGCTCGGGATCGTCGGACTGCCGGTGCCCGACGAAACGCTGCTCGTCGTCTGCGGCGTCCTGATCTCGCGATCCAGGCTTCATCCGGCGCTCACCTTCCTGGCGGCCTTCTCCGGCAGCACCGGCGGCATCACGTGCAGCTATTGGATCGGCCGCGGCGCGGCGGGCCGCTTGCTTCACCGCTACGGCCGCCTGCTGCATCTGACCGAGGCGCGCCTGGAGCGCGTGCATCAGTGGTTCGAGCACCTTGGCCATTGGGCGCTCGTGGTCGGCTATTTCATCCCCGGCGTGCGCCATATTACCGCCATCGTCGCCGGATCCTCCGGCCTCGAATACGGCCAGTTCGCCGCGTACGCTTATGCCGGCGCGGCCGCCTGGGTGTGCACGTTTCTTACGGTCGGTTATGTTCTTGGCGATCGCTGGGAGCCAGCGCTGCGCGCTATCAACCGCAACCTCGTCGAAGCGACGCTTATCGCCGCCGCCGGGCTCGGTGTTTGGGCGCTCGTGCGGCGCTGGCGGCGCTCGCGCTGACCGGCTGCGCCGCGCCCGCCGGCGCGCCGAGCCGCTTCCATACGTGATCTGCGATCCAGTGCCCGTCCCACCAATCCACCGGATTCACCTGCACGCCGTCGAGCTGCATGCTGAAGTGAATGTGATCGCCGAGCGCCAGTCCCGTCGAGCCGCTGTGCCCCATCGCCTGCCCCTGCTTCACCGTGTCTCCGGGCTTTACCGAGATCTGGCTCAGGTGTCCGTAAATCGACTGCAAGCCGTAGCCGTGATCGAGCACAATGCAGTTGCCGTAGATCCCGAGCGGCGCGGCGTAAATCACCGTGCCGTCGTTCGCGGCGAGCACCGGCACGTGCTGCGTCACGGAGAGATCGAACCCGAGATGCACTTCCTCATCGACCTTCTTGCCCTGGTACACATACGTCCGAACATCGGCGAACACCGACTCGACCTTCGAATCCGGCTGCTGGCGAAATGGCTGCGTGAAGAGAAAACGCGGCTGTGTCTTGAGCCGCAGCGCGGCCAGCGTCGCGTTGTTCAGGCGGCGCATGTCGCGGTTGATCGCCAGGAAGCGCGAAATTAGATCGCCCGTTCCGCCCGGCGCGATCTGATTCACGAGGCGGCGCAGAACGTCGTCGGTCAATTCGAAGTCGCGCCTGCGCGGCGGCCTCGGGAACAGCTTGTAGACGAACGTGGCCGTTGCCTCCGCGCCCGCCGGGTTGCTCGCAAATACCACCGGCACGGTCGCCGCGTCGAGATCCCATGGGAAAGCGTACAACGAGAAGCGGCCCGCCCCCGAGGGCATCGGAAAGCTCCGGAAGGTGTAAGGGCCAGCGCGCACGCCGGCTTCAGTCCAGTAGCCCGCGGGGTCGAGCTCGACCAACTCCGAGCCGCCCTGGTAGATGTAGTGCTGCTCGCCGTCGGCGCTGACCGTCGGCGGTTCGGTAGCGATCTTCACGGGCTGTCGCAGCGTCGCGGTCGCGCCGAGCAGGTCGTTCGCGGTGGCCTCGATCACGAACGTGGCCGGCCCATCCTTGAGCGCCGGCGCGGTTTTCGATCCGGCTTTCAGCGTGTAAACCGCCGGCGGCTGCGCGTGCCGCCAGAACAGCACTCTCGTCGACGGCCAGCTCATGGCCGCGGCGCGGTAGCTCGATCCGTTCTGCTCGACGAAAACTTCGAGCTTTCGCAGCCCATGCTTCGAGACGCTCTGGACGGCGACCGGCGTCAGCGTGCCCATCACCGTCACCGGCGGATCGAGCGTGATGGTGGGCCTCGCCGACAGGAGCAGGAGAATCGCCACCGGCAAGAGGATGAGTGCTGCGACGGCCGCGATTGCCAGTCGTTTGAAGTGCATCGTCGTCGAGTTACAGGCTAGCACAGCGGCGGCGGCGGGCCTTGCCGAGGGCGCGCTGTCTGTGATAGCGTGATCGGCGAAATGAAGAAGCTACTTAACCTCACCCGCTCGGTTCGCCCGGCGGCGCTCGCTACCGCTTCGGCCTGTCTGCTCGGCCTCTCCTCGAACGCCGCGATGCTGCTCGTCGCAAACAAGGGCGACCATACACTCGGCATCGTCGATGTCGCGGCCGGACGCCAGATCGCCGCCATCGACGAGCAGGGCGTCACCGGCCACGAGCTCATCGCCTCCGCCGACGGCAAGACGGCCTACGTGCCGATCTACGGCAACTCGGGCGTTGGCAAGCCCGGGACCGATGGCACGGAGATGGTGGTTATCGATCTCGACCGGCACGAGATCGTTCACAAGGTCGACTTCGGTGGTCCGGTGCGGCCGCACTGCCCGCTCTTCGGTCCAAAGAATGGATTGCTTTACGTCACGACCGAGTTGCGCCAAAGCGTCACCATCATCGATCCGAAGACGCTCAAGATCCTCGGCTCGATTCCGACCGGCCAGCCCGAATCGCACATGCTCGCGATCTCGCACGACGGACGCCGCGGCTACACCGCGAACGTCGGCCCGGGAACGGTGTCTGTGCTGGATCTCGAACACCGTAAGACGCTCGGCATCATTCCGATCTCGGGCCAGACGCAGCGCATCGCCGTTTCGGCGGACGACAAGCTGGTCTTCACGAGCGATCAGACCAAGCCGCGCCTCGCCGTCATCGACGCCGCGGCGAAGAAGGTCAAGACGTGGGTGGATCTTCCCGCGCCCGGCTACGGAACGGCGGCCACAAGCGACGGGCATTGGCTGGTGGTGGCGATGCCCACCGGCAATGCCGTCGCCGTCGTAGACCTCAAGACGATGAAGGTCGCGCACACGATCCCGGTACCCAAGGCGCCGCAGGAGGTGCTGATCGATCCGGACGGCGCGACGGCTTACGTGTCGTGCGATTCGAGCCATCAGGTGGCCGCCATCTCGACCGCGACCTGGACCGTGGACAAGCTGATCCCGGCCGGCCGCGGAGTGGACGGCCTCGCCTGGGCCGCGGGCGGCCGCTGAGCCGCTACTCGTCGGTCACGCAGCCGAGGCTCGCGCTTTTCACGAGCCGGATGTATTTCGCCAGCGCGCCGCGCGTCGATTTGTAGGGCGGCATCTTCCACGCCGCCCGCCGCGCCGCCCACTCGGCCTCGCTCAGTTCGGCGCTCAGCAGATTCGCCGATGCGTCGATCGTGATGCGGTCGCCGGTGCGGACGAGCGCGATCGGCCCGCCCTCCTGCGCCTCCGGCGTAACGTGGCCCACGATGAATCCGTGCGAGCCACCCGAGAATCGCCCGTCGGTGATCAGCGCCACGTCCTTGCCCAGCCCCGCGCCCACGATCGCCGAGGTCGGCGTCAGCATTTCGGGCATGCCCGGCCCGCCCTTCGGCCCCTCGTAGCGGATCACGATCACGTCGCCCTTGGCGATCTCGCCGCGTTCGAGCGAGTGCAGCATGTCCTCCTCCGAGTCGTAGACGCGCGCGGGTCCGAAGAACCGCAAGCCCTCTTTGCCCGTGATCTTCGCCACCGCGCCTTCCGGGGCGAGATTGCCGCGTAGAATCTGCAAATGGCTGGTGGGTTTGATCGGGTCGCTCAGCGGCCGCACGATCAACTGCCCGGGGCTCAGGCTGGGGAGCGAGGCGAGGTTCCGTTCGACGCTCGCGCCGGTAACCGTCAGACATGCGCCGTCGATGAGCCCGGCCTCGAGCAGCATCTTCATCACCGCGGGGAGGCCGCCCGCGTTCTGCAGGTCTTCCATCACGTACGGGCCGCTCGGCTTGAAGTCGGCGAGCAGAGGCGCCCGGTTGCTCACCTTCTGGAAATCGTCGATGTCGAGCGCCACGCCCACCGAGCGCGCCATGGCGATCAGATGCAGCACGGCATTGGTCGATCCGCCGAGCACGCACACCACGGTCATCGCGTTTTCGAAGGCGGCGCGCGTCATAATGCTGCGCGGCCGGATGTCCTGTTCCATCAGCGTCCGGAGCGCCGCGCCCGCGCGGAAGCACTCGTCGAGTTTCAGCGGATCCTCGGCCGGCGTCGACGAGCTGTATGGGAGCGACATGCCGAGCGCTTCGATCGCGGAGGCCATCGTGTTGGCCGTGTACATGCCTCCGCAGGCGCCCGCGCCGGGGCAGGAGTGGCGGACGATGCCTCGCCGCGCCTCGTCGGTGAGATTGCCCGCCAGGAACTCGCCGTAGCTTTGAAACGCGCTCACGACATCGAGCTTCTTGCCGTTCCAATGGCCGGCGCGGATCGTGCCGCCATAGATCATCAGCGACGGGCGATTCAGCCGGCCCATGGCGATCAGGCAGCCGGGCATGTTCTTGTCGCACCCGGGCAGCGAGATGTTCCCGTCGTACCACTGCGCCGCCATCACGGTCTCGATCGAGTCGGCGATCAGGTCGCGCGAGGCGAGCGAGTAGCTCATGCCTTCGGTGCCCATCGAAATGCCGTCGCTTACTCCAATGGTGTTGAAGCGCAGGCCGGTCATGCCCGCCGCGGCGACGCCCTCCTTCACCTTCGCGGCGAGATCGAGCAGATGCATGTTGCAGGGATTGCCCTCGTACCACATGCTGGCGATGCCGACCTGCGGCTTGGCCATGTCTTCTTCGGTGAGGCCGGTCGCGTAGAGCATCGCTTGTGACGCGCCCTGCGAGGGCGGCTGCGTGATTCGGGAGCTGTATGGGTTGAGTGAATGTGCCATGAATGTCGTTCCGTTCTAGAGTATATGCCGGGCGGGTCTCATTGCCCGCGGCCGGCGGGGCGTCTACCGCCGGCCCCAGGCCGGGAAAGGATTCTTCCGGCTCTGGGCGGTCTCGCGGATCAGGTCCGGCACTCGCTGGCGGCGGCGCATCAGGCGGTCGAGCAGTTCGTCGAGCGCGTCCTCGTCGCCGGCGACCCACGCGGGCGGGATGCCGCGGCGGGCGCGGTCGACGACGCTCTCCGGAAACTCGGCGATGCGCGTGAGCCAAGGCTCGAAGTCCTCGACGCCATGCACGTCCGCGTATACGCCGCGGCGGAAGTAGAGGCCGGTCAGAGGCGAGTCGGCCAAGGTCCAGTCCGGACCGTTGAACACGAAGCCGTGGTCGATCATCTGCGCGAGGAAGCCGGTCTTGAGGGGGTGTTCTTCGGCGTCCGGCAGCCAATCGCGCAGGCGCGCGCGAAAAAAGATCGTCTGGCGCGCGTCGGCGTTGCCCATCCATTTGTCGAAGGCGAGCGATCCGCGCAGATGGCCGAGGTTGGCGACCTTGGCGAGCAGTTGCTCGGGCAGGAAGTCGTAGACGGCGAGTTGGTCCGGGTCGCCCGGATAGCGCGAGCCGAAGTGCCAACCCGGCTCGATTTCGATGCGCTTCGAGCCCACCTGCATGTACGCCTCGCGATTCGCGCTAAGGAAGTCCGCATCCACGTCGACGATCCCGGCCTGCGGCGCGGCGATGCCCAGGTAGCCGAGAAACGTCGCCGCGATCCACTCGTTCACCAGGATGCGCCGGTGCTGCGGGTTATTCGCGAACTTGACCACGTACCAGTGGCCGTCGTCGCAGCCGAGCAAGTGCGCCTGTGCGCCGCCGCGCATCTTACGGACGAAGCGGCAGGCGCGGATCGGCATTGTGTTGTGCGGCGGTACCTCGCCAGTAGGGTAACCTAAAGCTTTACCTCACGAACAGGGAGACGCATCCGCATATGGCCGACGAGAACACAGGCGCGACGGGCGAGGCCAAGAGCCGCGACGAGATCGCTCTGGAACTGATGAAGTTCGTCGCGGTGACGACCGGATATGGCAAGGGCAGCGGCGCGGCAGGCTTTACAGGGAAGCAGTCGCGTACGGCGGAAGAATACGCCGACGCCCTCCTCCAGCTTTTCGAGCGCTGCCGCGCCGTTGTGTCTTCTCAGCCCTAAGGCGTCGCCCCGCCTCGAGCCCCTCTAGCGCTTTTTGCCTTTGCTCTTGGCGGGCGCTTTCTTGGCGGCCGTTTTCGCCGCCTTCTTCGGCGCCGCTTTTTTGACCGCCTTCTTTGGCGCGGCCTTTTTTACGGCCTTCTTCGGCGCCGCTTTTTTGACCGCCTTCTTTGTCGCGGCTTTCTTGGCCGCCGCTTTCTTCGGCGCCGCCTTCTTAGCCGCTGCCTTCTTTGCGGCGGTTTTCTTAGCCGGAGCTGTCGTCGCCGCCGGCGCCGTCTTGGCCGCGGGCGCCGTCTCGGCCGGCGGAGCCACCTTCGCCGCAACCTTCGTCACGGCAGCCTGCTTGGCAGGGGCCTTCTTCGGCGCGGCGCTCGCGGCCTTCTTCACCGGCTTTTTCTTGACCGGCTCGGAGGACGGCGTGACCGGCGCGGGCGCTGGCCCGGTAATCGTGACTTGTTCGACGACCACCGCCGTCACCGTCTCCTCGCCATCCTCGTCGCTCGCGCCATATTCGCCGATCTCCGATTCCATGGCCGATCCTTCCTCTTCGTATCCGAATTCGTCCAGTTCATCGTCGCCGGCGGCGAACCGATGGTCTTCAAACATTTTCAGGGCCTCCCGTGTGCTTCAAAAAAAACCACACCTTAGAATAACTCGTTTTCTTCGCATAGCAAGCGCAAAACACGCGATCGACGCGTATCGAGGGCGGCAAAACGGAGGGAACCGGCCCGGCGGGAAGGGTGGGGGGATCGATGCGGCCTAGCGATTTACAGTTTTCGCGCGGCGGTGGGAGGAGTTGAGGCTCGCCGTGGGATAGCCGTGGGCGCTAGTGGCAGGCGTCGAGCGGCGGGCAACGTGGGTCTTCCGCCGGGCGGCTGCGTGCTTGCCCGACGCGACGGTGCGCCGGACTGCAGGCTGGGGGCGCGGGCTGAGCGGCACAACGACGAGTTCGCCGGGCTTGGGGTCTAGCTCGACAGAGGAGTTGGCGGCCTGCAGCGCGCGCGCGTTCGCTCCGGTCCGGTGGGCGATGGACGCGAATGTCTCGCCGGTCTCGACGCGATGGAGACGCCAGCTCGCGCGATGCTCGGCGGGCACTTGGTTGAGCGCCGCCACAAGTTCGTCGCCGCGGCCCTTAGGAACCTTGAGCGGGTAGCCTTCGGGGGCCAGGCTCTTAAGTAGCGCGGGGTTGAGGTCTTCGAGTTCGGCGAGGCTGACGCCGAGCGCGTCGGAGGCGAGCAACAGGCTGGTGGCGCTGTCCAGGTTGACCGCGTCGGAGGCTTCGGGCGGATCGGGTTGCACGCCATCGAGTCCGTAGTCCTTCGCGTTCTTCGACATGATGGTTATCGCAAGAATGAGCGGGACGTAATTGGAAGTCTCCTTGGGCAGCACGTTCAGCCGCTGCAGGTCCCAGAAGTCGGCGTAGCCGGTGCGCTCGACGGCGCGATCCACGCAGCCCGGGCCGCAGTCATAAGCGGCCATGGCGAGATACCAGTCGCCGAAGTGCTTGTAAAGATCGTGCAGGTGGCGGGCGGCGGCCCGGGTCGCCTTTTCCGCATCCATGCGCTCGTCGACGTAGGGAGTCTGATTCAGTCCGTATTGGCGGCCGCGAAACCGCGCGAACTGCCAGAGGCCGACGCAGGATTTCACCGAGCGTGCGCGGGGAAGGAATCCGGACTCGTCCTGCGCGAGGTAAATCAATTCCTTCGGAATGCCTTCCTGTTCGAGCGCGCTCTCAATCATGGCCCGGTACCGTCCCGCGCGCCGGAGCCCGGCTTCGAGCGTCTTGTGGCCCCGCTCGGTCGAGAAGTAATGGACGAAGCTGAGAACCGGATCGCGCAGCTCGAGCGGAAGTTGGGAAACGGTGCCGCCCAGCTCTCCGGCTACTTTCGGTTTGAGCGACGGATCGACCGGGAAGGTCATGTCGAGGATGCCTTCAAGCGGCGGCTTGTCGTAGACGACTTCGTCCTCGGACTGGCTGGCGCCCAGACCCTCGGTATCGAAGCGGTAAATGGCTTCGGTGAGCTGGTCGGTTTTTCTTTCGATCCGTTGCCGGTCCCCGGGCGAGGCAGGGGACGCGAGAAGGACTTCCAGCGCGCGGTCAAACTCGGCGCGGGCGTTGGCCGGATCGCCCTGTTCGTAGAAAAACCGTCCCTGCCGGAAATGCTCGTCAGCTTCGGAGAGCCGCTGTTCCGTAGGACTGGGAACCGGGCTGACGCTGGCAAGCAAGACTGGGGGCTCGTGGTTGTACAGGCCGCTATCCGTCTTGTTCGGCGAAGCCTTCGTCGCGGCCGAGGTCACTGTGGGCGCGGGCGCCGCGGGAAGAAACGCACTTGCAAATTTGGTATACGACGCGGAGCGAGTGGACGCGCAGCCGACTAGCGCCAGCGCAAGGCCTACGGTCTGAATCAGGATCGCGGGTCGGTGGTTCAATCTCATCACAAATCGGTTACATTGATGCTAAACCACAGGAACTTAATACTTTACAACAACTGGAGGCCTGTGTCAACCCATCATTTTCCTATGGGTGTACGTCAGGAAAATGCGAGTTGCGGCCGGGGCCTTGATTTTCCGCTTGTT
>VFSW01000541.1_pt1 | contig 55833 bp, 41 predicted proteins | sample 5358111 | NCBI WGS metagenome assembly VFSW01 (sample SAMN11554181, study PRJNA540505) | mine drainage metagenome | isolation source: sediment from site ElyBrook_90M | place: USA: Ely Copper Mine, Vershire, VT | collected 2017
GCAGATACTCCATGGCGAAATGAACGCCGTTCAACTCGCGGCCGGGAACCGGCAAATCGCGCGGCTGCCCGGCTCCGGCGGCGAGTAGCACGGCATGAAACGTCTTGCGCAGCTCGTCGGCGGAAATGTCCACTCCGGCGTGGACGCCGGCGCGGAACTCGACACCTTCGGCGATCATTTGATCGAGGCGCCGGTCGAGTACTCGCTTTTCGAGCTTAAATTCGGGAATGCCGTAGCGCAGCAGACCGCCGATGCGATCGTCTTTTTCAAACACCACCACCCAGTGTCCGGCGCGGTTCAACTGCTGAGCGGCGGCGAGGCCGGTGGGGCCGGACCCGATCACGGCGACGCGCTTGCCGCTGCGCTCGCGAGGCGGCTCGGGCACGATCCAGCCCTCGCTGAACGCGTGTTCGACGATGGATTTTTCGATCGCTTTAATCGCCACCGGAGGTTCGTTGATACCGAGCACACAAGCCGCTTCGCACGGAGCGGGACAGATGCGTCCGGTGAAATCGGGGAAATTATTCGTCGAGTGCAGCGTCCGGACGGCTTCGCGCCAACGGTCCCGGTACACGAGGTCGTTCCAATCGGGGATCAGGTTATTCACCGGGCAACCCGTGTTGCAGAACGGCACCCCGCAATCCATGCAGCGGGCGCCTTGAGTGCGGACGCTGTCGTCGGAGAAAGGCTGGTACACCTCGAACCAATCGTTGACGCGCTCGGCTACCGGCCGCCGCGCCGGAGTCTGGCGCTGGTATTCGAGGAACCCGGTGATCTTACCCATGCGAAACCTCCTGGCGGACCGCCGCGGCGTTTGCGGCGATGGGCGCAAGGCGCGGCCACGCCGCGGCGCGCGGAATCCCGAGTACGCGCTTGAATTCGTGTGGGAACACCTTCCAAAATCGCGGCAGCATTTCGCCCCAATTTTCGAGAATCCACCGCGCGCGCGGACTGCCGGTCAAATCGGCATGACGGTGAATCAGATTGTGCAGAGCCTGCATGTCGTCCTGCGCCGTCACCGGTTCCAGATCGACGCTGGCGCGGTTGCAGAGCACGGAGGCGAACTCGCCCGACTCGTCGAGCACAAAGGCAATGCCGCCAGTCATGCCGGCCGCGAAGTTGCGCCCGGCCTTTCCCAGCACTACCACCAAGCCCTTGGTCATGTACTCGCAGCCATGATCGCCGACGCCCTCAACCACGGCGGTGGCGCCGGAGTTGCGGACGGCGAAGCGCTCGCCCGCCATGCCGTTGAAGAACGCCTCGCCGCTCGTCGCCCCATAAAGAGCGGTGTTGCCAATAAGGATGTTCTCCTCGGGAAGAAACGTGGAGGTCTTCGGGGGATACACGACGATACGGCCGCCGGAAAGACCCTTGCCGGTATAGTCGTTCGCGTCGCCCTCGAGAGAAAGCGAAACGCCCTTCGACAGAAACGCGCCGAAGCTCTGGCCGGCCGAGCCGTTGAACTCGAAGCGGATGGTCTCATCCGGCAAGCCCTCCGAGCCGTAGCGGCGGGCGATCTCGCCGCTCAGCATTGCGCCGACCGTGCGATGGACGTTGCGGATGGGCAGCTTGAAATGAACCGGCGCGCGGTGATCGAGCGCGTCGCGGGCGTGGTCGATCAGTTTATAATCGAGTGCCTGGTCCAGACCGTGATCCTGCGCGATCAGGCAGCGGCGGCCGACGCGGCCGGGTACTTGCGGGTTGTACAGAATGGCGGAAAAATCGAGCCCGCGCGCTTTCCAATGATCGATCGCCGGCGCCATTTCGATCATATCCACGCGGCCCACCATTTCCTCCACCGTCCGGAAGCCGAGCGATGCCATGATCTCGCGCAGCTCTTCGGCGATATAGAAAAAGAAATTGATGACGTTCTCCGGCTGGCCGGCGAATTTTTTGCGCAGCGCCGGGTCCTGCGTGGCGATGCCGACGGGGCAGGTGTTGAGATGGCACTTGCGCATCATGATGCAGCCCATCGAAACGAGCGGAGCGGTCGAGAAGCCGAACTCCTCGGCGCCGAGTAGCGCGGCGATGGCCACGTCGCGGCCCGTTTGCAGTTTACCGTCGGTCTGTACGCGAATGCGGCTGCGCAGGTCGTTCATCACCAGCACCTGCTGCGTTTCGGCCAAACCAAGCTCCCAGGGGATCCCCGCGTGTTTGATGGACGTTAACGGCGAGGCGCCCGTGCCTCCATCGTGTCCGCTGATCAAAACCACGTCGGCGTGCGCCTTGGCGACGCCCGCCGCCACCGTGCCAACGCCCACCTCCGCCACGAGTTTCACCGAAATGCGCGCCTTCGGGTTGACGTTCTTCAGATCGTAGATCAACTGCGCCAGATCTTCGATCGAGTAAATATCGTGATGCGGCGGCGGCGAGATAAGTTGCACGCCGGCGATCGAGTGGCGCACGCGGGCGATCTCCTCGTCCACTTTATGGCCGGGAAGCTGGCCGCCTTCGCCGGGCTTCGCGCCCTGAGCGATCTTGATCTGTAGCTCGTCGGCGTGTACCAGATAGTTGGTGGTAACGCCGAAACGCGCGCTGGCCACTTGTTTGATGGCGCTGCGCCGCCAATCGCCGTTGGCGTCGCGTTCGAAGCGCGCTTCGTCTTCCCCACCCTCGCCGGTGTTGGACTTGCCGCCGATGCGGTTCATGGCGATCGCCAGCGTCTCGTGCGCCTCCTTGCTGATGGACCCATAGGACATCGCTCCGGTGGCGAACCGCTTGACGATCGACGTGGCCGCTTCCACCTCGTCGAGCGGAACCGGATGCGGCACGGTGCGGAATTTCATCAGGCCGCGTAGCGTACACAGGCGGCGGCTCTGATCGTCGATGAGCGCCGTATACTCGCGGAACGTCGAGAAGCTCGACTGCCGGACGGCGTGCTGCAGCTTGCTCACCGTGAGCGGATTGAACAGATGATATTCGCCATTCGCGCGAAATTGATAGCTTCCGCCCGCTTCGAGGTCGGTGCTCGAATCCGTCGCCGGGACGAGCGAAAAATCGTGCTTGGCCTTGGCCTCCCGCGCCAGTGCCTCCAATCCCACCCCGTCGATGCGCGAAGGGGTGCCGGTGAAATAGCGCTCCACCATCGGCTTGCTGAGGCCGATCGCCTCGAACACCTGTGCGCCGCGATAGCTTTGCAGCGTGGAAATGCCCATCTTCGAAAAGACTTTGAGCAAGCCTTTGTTGATGGCTTTTTTGTAGTTCTTCAGCGCCGTTTCAAACGTCGCGCCGGAGGGAAGGTTGCCGCGAAGCGCCTGGTCTTCGAGCGTCTCGATGGCCAAATACGGGTTGATCGCACTGGCGCCGTAGCCGATAAGCAGGCAATAATGCATCACCTCGCGCGGCTCGCCGGATTCGATAATCAACGCCACTTGCGTGCGCGTGCCCTCGCGGACCAAATGATGATGCACGGCCGAGAGCGCCAGCAGGCTGGGAATCGGCGCATACTCGTCGTCGATGCCGCGATCGGAAAGAATCAGTACGGTGTAGCCGCTCTTGATGGCGAGCGAAGCACGGCGGCACAATCCGTCGAGCGCCCGCTCCAACTCCCGCGCGCCTTCGCTCGGGCGGAAAAGCATGGGAAGCGTGGTGGCGAGAAAATCGCCCCAGGAGACGCGCCGCAGTTTTTCGAGATCGCGATTGGTGAGCAGCGGATGCGGAAGCTTCAGCGTGTGGCAGTGCTGCGGAGTCTCGGCCAGGATGTTGCGCTCCGTGCCAATGTAGCTGGTAAGCGACATCACCAACTCCTCGCGGATGGGATCGATCGCCGGGTTCGTCACCTGTGCGAATAACTGCTTGAAGTAATGAAACAGCGGCTGCGGCCGGTCGGAGAGACAAGCGAGCGGCGTGTCGGTTCCCATCGACCCGAGCGGCTCCTCGCCATTCGCGGCCATCGGCGCGAGCAAAATGCGCAGGTCTTCCTCGGTGTAGCCAAAGGCGCGCTGGCGCGACACGAGAGTGCCTAAGTCGGACTCATAAACGCGCGGCGGCTCCGGAAGAGTGTCGAGCGTGATCTGATTTTCCTTGAGCCACTGGCCATACGGCTGCCGCGCGGCGAGCGTCGCTTTGATTTCCTCGTCGGGAATGATGCGGCCTTGCTCCGTATCCACCAACAACATCCGGCCCGGTTGCAGACGGCCCTTGTAGGCGACGTTCTCGGGTTTGATCGGCAGCACGCCGGTTTCGGAAGCGACGATCAGCAGACCATCCTTGGTAACCAGGTAGCGCGCCGGGCGCAATCCATTGCGGTCGAGCGTGGCGCCGATCACGCGGCCGTCGGTGAAGGCCACCGCCGCGGGGCCGTCCCAGGGCTCCATCAACGACGCGTGGTATTCGTAAAAAGCCTTCTTGGGCGGCTCCATGGTGGAGTCCGCGTCCCATGCCTCCGGGATCAGCATCGCCATGACGTGGGGCAGACTGCGTCCGGAGAGCGTCAGCAGTTCGACGGCGTTGTCGAGCGCGGCCGAATCGCTGCCGCCCGCCTGGATAATGGGCCGCAGCTTTTTGATGTCCTCTCCGAAGAGCGGCGACTGAAGCACGCTCTCGCGCGCCGCCATCCAGTTCACATTGCCTCGCACCGTATTAATTTCGCCGTTGTGGCAAAGATACCGGTACGGATGGGCCAGCGGCCAAGTGGGGAACGTGTTCGTCGAAAACCGCTGGTGGACGAGGCACAGCGCGCTGACCGCGTCCGGGTCCAGCAGTTCGTTATAAAACTTGCCAATTTGAGAGGCGAGCAGCAGTCCCTTGTAGATGACCGTGCGCGAGGACAACGACGGTATGTAGAAGAAGCTCTTATCGTGGATCGATGAGTTGCCGATCTCCCACTCGGCCCGTTTGCGGATCACATACAGCTTCCGCTCCAGTGCGTCCCGCGTCATCCCGGCCGCACCGCGGATGAAGATCTGCTCGATGTAGGGCTGCGAGGCGCGGGCGATGCGTCCGATGGCGTCGACATTCACCGGAGCGTCGCGCCAGCCGAGGACGCTGAGCCCTTCTTCCCGGACAATGCGCTCGATGATTCCTTCGCACAGCAAACGCTGCGAAGGCTCGACCGGCAGAAACACCATCCCCAGTCCATACTCGCCGGCCGGAGGAAGCGTGAACCCGAGCGCCGCGCACTCGCGGGCGAAAAACTTGTGCGGGATCTGAATCAGAATCCCCGCGCCGTCGCCCGTCTCCGGATCGCATCCGCAGGCTCCGCGATGCGTCAGGTTGATGAGCACCTGCAAGCCCTTGAGAATAATGTCGTGGGAGGGCTCGCCGTTGATGTTGACCACGAACCCGATGCCACAAGCGTCGTGTTCGTTCGCGGGATTATAGAGACCTTGCTCAGCGGGGAGTGAGTTGGAGTACACCACTAGGGACACCTCGTCCAACAGGGAATAAAGGGAGTATAGCAGAGGCGGCAACTATTATTCAAATAGAATATGTATTGACTATCAATAAGCATGTCTTATAATCAGAGAGAGCCTGTGTCCTTCGAACATCTGAAGCTTTTCATCGATATTGCGCAATGCCGAAGTCTGAGCCGCGGGGCGGCCCTCAATGGCGTGAGCCAATCGGCGGCCAGTCAACATGTGCAGGAACTGGAGCGATCGCTGGAGGCGGAACTGTTGGACCGCTCCAGCCGGCCGCTGTCGGTGACGGAGGCGGGGCGCGCTTATCTGGATTTTTGCCGCGACGTATTGCGCAGGAAAGAAGCGATGGAGGCGGATCTGGATCGCTTTAAGAACGAAACGGAAGGAGTGGTGCGAGTGGCTTCGATTTACTCGGTAGGGCTTTCCGAGATGTCGGAATTGGAGGCCGAATTTTCGCGCCTCTGGCCTCAAGCGCGGTTGGAAGTGGAGTATCTGCGGCCGGAGAAGGTGTGGGAGTCGGTGGTGTCGGGAGCGGCGGAATTGGGATTGATGAGCTACGCCGAGGGCACGCGGGAAGTGACCGTGCTGCCTTGGCGCCAAGAAGAGATGGTGCTGGCGGCGGCTCCGGGGCACCCGTTGGCGGCATGCTCGACGGTCGCGCCGGAGGCGCTCGACGGTATCGATTTTGTGGGCTTCGACGAGGATTTGCCCATTCGCCGCGACGTGGACCGCTTTCTTCGCGAACACGGCGTCTCGGTGAGGGTGGCGCTGCATTTCGATAATCTGCAGATGATCAAAGAAGCCGTCGCTCACGGCGTCGGCGTCAGCATCATGCCCGGACGGATCATGAAAGCCGAGACGAGCCAAGGAAGGCTGGTAGCCGTTCCGTTCTCCGGAGGGGAGCTGTTCCGGCCGCTTTCGATCGTCCACCGGAAGAAAAAACGCTTCACCCGCGCTGGCCAGGCATTCCTGGAATTATTGCAAACCCAGCCCGCTCTTCCAATTCCCGCCGCAAGCTGAACCTCACGCCTCCAGCGCCGGATAGTCAATATAGCCGCGCTCCCCGCCGCCATAAAAGGTCGAGACGTCCGGACGATTCAAAGGCGCGGCGATCGCGAGGCGTTTCGGAAGGTCGGGATTCGCCAGGAACAAGACTCCGAACGCGATGGCGTCGGCCGCTCCGGTCTCGATCGCCCGTTCGGCCGTATCCCCGGTGTAGCTGCCGTTAGCGATCAGCGGACCTTGAAACACGGTGCGCATGGCGGGCGTAATCCGCTCGCCGCCGGCTTTCGGGCGGACGCCGTCCTCAATAGGCTCCATCACATGGAGATAGGACAGCCCGAACGCGTCCAACACCTTCGCGGCTGCGGTGAACGTGGCGGAGGGGTTCGAGTCGCTCATGCTGTTGAACGGGTTTCTCGGCGACAGTCGCACGCCGACGCGCCCGGGGGTCCAGGCTGCGCAGACGGCCTCGGTCACTTCGCGCAGAAATCGCATCCTGTTTTCGAGCGTTCCGCCATAGGCGTCCATGCGGTGATTGGAGCCGTCGCGGAGAAATTGATCGATCAGATAGCCGTTCGCCCCGTGAATTTCTACGCCATCAAAACCGGCGTCTCTTGCGCGCACCGCGGCCTCGGCGTAGCGCGCCACAATTCCCGGGATCTCGTCCGTTTCAAGCGCGCGCGGGGTAACGAAGGGCACTTGGGCGGAACCGGCGAAGGTCATCCCCTCCGGACGAATCGCCGAAGGGGCGACCGGGAGTGCGCCGCCTGGCTGCAGGCTGGGATGCGAGATCCGGCCCACATGCCAAAGCTGCAGGAAAATTCGTCCGCCTCGCTCATGGACGGCCTGCGTGACACCGCGCCAGCCTTCCACTTGGGCGTCGCTATGAATTCCGGGAGTGCCCGGATATCCCTGACCCTCGGGACAAATTTGCGTCGCTTCGCTCACGATTAGGCCGGCGGCTGCGCGCTGGCCATAGTACACAGCGTTCACGGCCGTGGGAACGTTGCCGGCCCCGGCGCGGTTGCGCGTCAGCGGAGCCATAATCACCCGGTTGGGAAGGCGGATGGCGCCTGTGTCGAGAGGCGAAAAAAGTCTGGAGTAGTTGGGCATTGTTTTCATTGGATGCGGCTGGTGAAAACTTGATTCAGCCCCGCAAAGCCGTGGAGCGCAAAAAACGCGGTGACAAAAATTCCCCTCGATATTTGTCCTTTCAGATGAATTACTTAGAGTCGCTCTAAGTATCGGCCCGAATTCCGCCGAAATAACGTGAGGGTAGCGAAGAAGGGCTTCCGAAAGCAAGGACGATTCGGAGGCCGGAAAGGACCCTTACGCACATGCCAATGCCGCACGTTTTCTGGTTCTAATCGACCGCTCAAAGACAATCTGGATGACCCGCTCGGAGTCGCGGGTCTAAAAGCAAAATGTGCATCTTTTGCTTCATTTTGGAACAAATTCTGCATTTTTTTTGTTTTAGGCGCTTGCAATCGGGCAAGTCTCTGGTATACTCCAGGTATCGACATTTAGTACTAGTACTACTGGAAGTACTAAGAGTTATGGGGACTTGCCTTACGCTACGATTGCGCGCTGGCGTGCCGCTTTTGGTGTTGTGCCTCGGCGGATGCCAGCGGCAAATTGTTCGATCTCCGGATCTTAAAGAGAGTCCGCGCCTGCAGGCGCTCCATCGTCAGGCGGCGCTCCTTACGCAGAACGGCTCGTTCGACGATGCCGAGGCGAAATATCGCGAGGCATATCGCATGGCGCTTTCGGAGGGGCGCCGGGCGCTGGCGTCGCGATACCTCGCCAATCTCGGCAGCCTCCATTACGTCCGGTTCGAGTTGCGCAGCGCGCTTGGACTCTATCTTAGGGCGCTTGATCTGGCCGAGCAGGCGCAGGATTCCTCCGGCGCGGCGAGAATTTCGTCCAACCTGACCTCGCTGTATCTTCAAACAGGCAATTTCGCGGCGGCGCGGATCGGCGCCGAGCGTGGGTTGCGGCAAGTGGGCGCCGGCGAAGAACGGGCGACGTTCCTAATGTTCCTGGGACTGGCTGAGGCTAACCAAGGCGAAGACACCAAAGCGGAAGAGACGTTTCGCGAGGCAATCGAAGAGGCGGCCGGGACGGGCAATGGAGAATTGCTGGCGATGGCTTGGGACTATCTTGGCTTTGAACGCTTATCGCGATTTGAGCGAACGAAGCGAGGAACACTCGTTGAGGCTGAGCGTGCCTTGCTTGCCTCTTACCGGCTGCAAAGACTGTTTCACTATGAAAACCAGACGACCACGTATTCTCACCTAAGCGAATTGCGCGAACTGCAGGGGGATGCGGAGGGGGCGCGGTCGCTGCTCGAACGGGCGATGGAACAATCCTCGGCCGGCGTGCCGTCGTGGTACTTGCATTTTCAATCGGCGCGTGTTTTCCGGATGCAGAGACGGAGAAGCGAGGCGCTCGGCGAATTTCGCAAGGCCGTGGGCGAAGCGGCGGGATGGCGCGACGGGTTGACGTCGACAGACGCCCTGCGCAGCGCCGCGTCATACTGGCGCCTGCCCGATCTTTACTCGCAGTTCGTCGACGTGTTGATCGACGATCCAGCGTTCGCCAAAGCCGGATCGCCCGCGGCGCGGGAGGCGTTTCACGAGGCCGAAGAACAGCGCTCCGCCGCGCTTCGGCAAACCCTGCTCGATTGGAAAACGCGCCCTCAGGACCTGCCGGACGAATATTGGCGGACCTTGGGACAGATTCGCGCGCTGCGGATGGCGCTTCTGTCGCAGGATACGCCGGAGTTGCGGCGCAAGGAGGAGGCGCTGCGCCAAAGTTTGAATGAGATCGAGGCGCGGACGCTTTCACCCCTTGGAAATAGTCCCGCGACGAATAGGGAGAACTTCTCCACCGGAAATACACTCAGTGGTATTCAAAGGCGCTTGAGCGTCCGCGAAGTGTTGCTGAGTTTTCATTTTGGATCGAACGCGTCCTGTGTCTGGGCCGTAACGAGGGATGGATTCGAAGCGCACCGTATACAAAAAGCGCCCATTCTAAGCCTCGCGGAGAAGTTCCTGGTGTCGGTACAAAACGAGAGTCCCGAATCCGAGTCGTTGGGCCGGGCGCTTTATTCCAATCTTTTCGGACGGCTGAGCGCCTCCGCCTGCGCGAGGCCGGCGTGGGTCCTGACGAGCGAGGAGACCTTGATGCGTACGCCGTTGGTGGCGATGCGGACGGGAACCGGACCGGGCCGGTACCTGGCGGAATCTCATTCAATCCGGTTCATTCCCGGTGCGTTTCAGTTAGGCTCAGTTTCCGGAGGATCCGGCCGGGGAGGTTTTCTGGGGATCGGAGACGGCATTTATAATCGGGCGGATACGCGCTGGAGCCTTCCGCGTTCGAACCCGGCCAGTGCGCAGGCGGCCGTCGAACTTCCGCGCCTGGTTGGGAGCGGGCGGGAGTTGTACGCGTGCGCGCGTGTCTGGGGCGGGGGAACCGTCACCGTATTGACCGGCGCGGCGGCCAGCCGCGACGCGGTGACGCGGGCGTTCCGAACTCCTCCCTCGGTCGTACATATCGCCGCACACGTGCTCGATACCGGAGACCGGGGCGAAAATGCCGTGATCGCGTTGGGACTAAACCGCGATGGCGGCGAAGAAGTGCTGACTCATTATGACGTGGCCCGCCTCCCGATGGACGGCGGTACGGTGGTGATGAGCGGGTGCAGTTCGGCTTCCGCCTCCGCGCCCGAACCAACCGGGATTCTCGGGTTGGCGCGAGCGTGGCTGGTGGCGGGCGCCGGGTCGGTGGTCGGCACGCGTTGGGCCTATCCGGACGACACGGGTGCCTTGTTTCAGATTTTTTATCGGCGATTGCGGGAAGATTCGGGAACTCCCGGAGCGGCAGCGGTCGCAGAAGCGCTTCAAGTGGCGCAGATTCAGATGATTCACAGCGGTTCGTGGCGGGCCAGCCCGAAGTACTGGGCCTCCTTCTACACGATTGGAAAGGATTAAGCGACACCATGTTTGCAGCGCGAAGGGCCCCCGACCACAGCGCCGAGCCGAATGAGAGCCGGCTTGCCGTGGATCCAGTTGAAACCACACCGGTCGCCACAACCGAAACAGCCCCCGCCGGCATGGATTGGCCGGGATTGGTGGCGCGGATACGCAAAGGCGAAGAACCGGCTATGGAGGAGCTATACCGCGTGTTTTCAAGAGGTGTCCGTTACTATCTCTGCCGGCAGTTGGGGCCGCAGGAGTTGGACGACCGGGTCCATGACGCCTTTCTGATCGTGGTGCAAGCCATTCAACGGGGCGACCTGCGCGAACCGGAGCGGCTAATGGGTTTCGTCCGTACCGTCGTTCGCCGCCAAGTCGCCGCGCACATCGATCACGCCGTTCACAGCCGGAAGGAGGAAGTGGATTTGGAAGTTGGCTCACGGATCGCCGATTTGCGTCATAATCCGGAGAGTAACGCCGCCGACCGGCAACGGGCCGAGTTGATGGCGCATGTCCTCCGCGGACTCTCGGCCAAGGACCGGGAGATCCTAACCCGCTTCTATCTTCATGAGCAGCCTCAGGAACAGATCTGCGAAGAGATGGCGCTGAGCGAGACCCAATTCCGGCTGCTGAAGTCCCGCGCAAAGGCTCGGTTCGGCGAACTGGGCAAGAGGAAGCTGCAACAAGGAGCGCTCCACCGAATTATCCTGAGAACTTCGTCGCTACGATCCCACTAGATTCGTAGAGCGCAAGTTGAGCGACGGAGGCGCGGCGGGCCGCCACCCTCCCGGAGGCGTTATGGCCGTTCAGTTGGATTGCCGGCAACATCCCATGGAAGACGTTCTCGAAAGGTATGCATTGGGCAACTCCCGAGCAACGGAAATCGAGGCGCTCGAAGAGCATCTCCTCGTCTGCGCGCATTGCCAGGAGCGTCTTTCGGAAACCGATCTGTACATCTTCGCGCTTCGGGACGCCACGAAGATCCTCTCCGGAGAGGCACGCGCGAAGCGACCGGCGAGGAGTTTCTGGCCGGTATGGGCGGTCGGTTTCGCGGCGCTGGCCATGGCGCTTTTTCTCCTTCCCGTTCGCCGCCGCCCGGTACCCGCTCAGGAAGTTTTCCTCGAGACTTCGCGTGGAGCGGAACCGCAATTGATTCAGTCCGTCGCGGCGGGACGCCCGTTCGCAATCAACGTAGCGGTCACGGAACTTGCCAAATCGCCTGAATACAGGCGCGAACTGCTGGACGACGCCGGCGTAATCCAATGGGCCGGCGCCGCCGGGACTGCCGCCGGGCACCTCCGGGCGGAGGTTCCCGTTCTTTTGGCGCCTGGTCAATATTGGGTCCGCATTTCCCTCCCTTCCACGCCGCCCGCCCTGCTTCGAGAATTTGGACTGCAAGCCAGATAATTCCTCCTTTTCGGTCTCGCCGGGACCGGCTCTTTCTCCAAATAGGACCACTGGTACGAACGTCCAAGCTATTCGTTCTAATGGGTTCTAAGCGCGGAATTCCTTTGACCCTTCTCCAACGTGTGGCTATACTTGTCTACGTTGGCTCACGAAGCGCCGGTTGAGAATTCCGAAGAAAATCACTGCGCAAACGAGGCCCTTCTCGTATGAAATGGCGGCAAAGACCGCCCGGAGGAAAATCACATGTCATTCAAGCAACTGCTCGCGGCGGCCGTTCTGTGCTCGGCTTCCTGCGCCTTATCCTACGCTCAGCTTACGGTCACACTGACGCCGAGCGTCGCTCCTCCGCAACCCGTGGGGACGCCGGTCACATTTACGGTCTCGGCGACCGGCGGGTCCGGCTACTACGACTATCAATTCACGGCGAATATTACCGGAGCTCCGAAGCAGATTAAGCAGGACTTCGATGCCGAGAACACGTTCGCCTGGGCGCCTAGCGAGAAGGAGGGCGTCTATACGATCGGGGTGACGGCTCGCGATGTGGCGAATAAGAGCCTTCGCGGATATACAACTTTAGGCTATACGGTCACTCCCGCGCTGGCCTCGGGAGCGCAGGCGGTGAACGCGACGGCAAATCCACTGGTGGCCCTATTCAGCGCGCCGGCCTGTCCGGCGGGCGATTCGATGCGGGTGATTTTCTTCCAATACGCCCCGAGCGCGGCCCTCGCCGGGGCCCAGCGCAAATCCGCCACCAACCTGCAGCCCTGCGACAACGTGACAAGCATGAATTTCTACATTGCCGGCATGTACGCGAACTCGACCTATATCATGCTGTGGCAGACGCTCAATAAGGCCGGCGGTCAGGTGGCCACCGGCGCGCCGCTTCATTTTCGGACGGGAAGCCTGCCCGCAGGAGTGGCTGTCCCCTCGCCCATCGCCGCCGCTCCCGCCTCGCCCAATCTCACCGACCCGGACCAGCAGTATCCAGTGATTATGCAGGGCTTCGTTCCAACCAAAACACCATACACCACGACGGCGACCGATTTGGCGGGCAATGTCCTTTGGATGCTGCCTTATGAGACGCCGCTGTTCACTCGCACCGAGGCCGGCGGGAAAGTGTTTTTTCTGGAAACGCCGATCATCCAGCAGTCCAATCCCGATCCGTACGCACAACAATTCCGCGAAGTCGACCTGGCGGGAAATCAATTGATTCAGACGAACGCCGAGATCGTGAGCGAGCAACTCGTCGCCATGGGCAAGCATCCGATTACTGCGTTTTCGCATGAGCTGATGCGGCTTCCCAACGGCGGATTGATGACCATCGGAGTCGACGAGCGGATGATCACCAACGGGAATCAGTGCGGACTCACCGGAGGCCAGCCGAACACCTGCGACGTGCTGGGCGACGCGGTGATCGTGCTCAACGCGAATCTGCAGGTCACCTGGGCCTGGGACGCATTCGATGAAGGTTCGTACACCGATTCCACCGGAACGCATCAGTTAGTGGATCAGCCGGCCGTGCTGGGGGAAACCTGCACGCCGAATTATGCCGGCTGTCCGGCCTTTTATCTCGCCCCGGTCGCCAACGACTGGACCCATTCCAACGCCCTGCAACTGACGGCGGACGGTAATATCATCCTTTCGATCCGCCATCTCGATTGGATCATCAAACTGAATTACGAAAATGGCGCCGGCGACGGACACATCCTCTGGCGCATGGGTCCCAAGGGCGATTTCAATCTGACGACGATCAACACCCGGGGGACGGAGGATCTATCCGTTTATCCCTGGTTTTCGCACCAGCATGAGCCCTCCTTCGCCTTCGGCGATCAATTGATCGACGGTGTGCAAATTCTGACCGTGTTCGACGATGGCAATACCCGCATCGCCGATCTCGGCGGCGTGGGCGATCCCAACGGCCACAGCCGCGGCCAGGTTTATGCCGTGAACGAGGCGGCGCTCCAGGTCAATTTGAATACCAACTCCGATCTGGGCCAGTATGCCTTCGCTCTCGGCAGCGCACAGATCCTGCCCAATGGGAACATGTTCTTCGACGCCGGCGCGATCGGGCCAAAACCCGGCCCATGGTATGGACTGAATCTGGAAACCGACCCGAACGGAATCCCCGTTTTCATCCTTCAGATCGCTGATGGAACTCAGTCCAGCAGCGCGCTCACCTATCGCAGTTTCCGGATGCCGAGTCTCTATGCGGCAACCGAATAGGCTAGGCGGTTCCTAGTACTGGCGGGACTCCAATATGTACGCCACAATACCATCCTAAGGTTGACCGAATCAGGGGGCGGATCTATACTCTACCTCACGGAGTGAAAAGGACCGGCGATTCCCGGATCCGCAATTCCGATCCGAGGAGGCTTCTGAAATGGAAGTGCAGCGTATGTTTTCGCGAGCCGGAATGGTATCGCTTTGGATGGCGCCCGCCGTTTTGTTCGGCCAGTTGACGGTGAGCCTGAACACGGACCTGGCGTCTCCGCAGCCGGTAGGTACGCGGATTACGGTGACGGCGACGGCCAGCGGCGGTTCCGGGAAGTATGATTATCAGTTCACCGCCAACCTCGCCGGCGCGGCCGTGCAGGTTGTCCAGGATTTCGTGCCTACGGACGACTTTCAATGGACGCCAGCGCTGAAGGAAGGATCCTACGCGATTGGGGTTACGGTTCGCGACTTGGCGGATAAGTCATCCCGTGCCTCCACTTCGCTCGTATATTCGGTGACCCCGGCGCTGAACCAAGGCGAGCAGGCGATTCATCACACCTCCAACACGCTGGTCGCGCTTTTCAGTGCGCCATCATGCCCGGCCGGCGATTCAATGCGAATCGTTTTCTTTAAAACGGGCTCAGGCTCCCGCAAATTTACTACCGACAATCGTCCCTGTGATGGCGCCACGAGCATGAATTTCTATGTGGGGGGGATGTACCAGAGTTCTACGTATACGATGCTTACCGAGACCCTCGATTCCTCGGGCGGGATCGTCGCTTCGGGCACGCCTCTCCAGTTTACAACCGGCGTCATTCCCGATTCGGTTTCGCTACCCCAATCGCTGTTCGTTCCTCCGTCATCCCCGAATCTGATCGATCCGGACCAACAGTTGCCGATCATCATTCAAGGTTTCCTTCCATCGTTCGGGACGTCTTATAAACTGGCGGCGACGGACTTGGCTGGGAAGTACGTTTGGTATAACCCCTATACCACGCCTTTATTCACCCGTACGGACGCCGGCGGGAAGTTCCTCATTCTATACCTGACCCAGACCGATCCGAATGTCCCCGATCCATACGCCCAACAGTTCCGCGAGATCGATTTGGCCGGAAACCCTTTGATCGAAACGAACGCCGAAATTCTTAGCGAGCAACTCGTGGCTCAGGGCAAGCACGCCATCACCGGGTTCTCGCATGAGCTAAGCCGCCTTCCGAACGGGGATCTGTTAACCATCGGAGCCGAAGAGCGAATTGTAACCAACGCCAATCAGTGCGGCTCCACCGGCGGCGTGCCGAACTCTTGCGACGTGCTGGGCGACATGGTCATCGTTCTCGATCACAATATGCAATTGCTTTGGTCCTGGGACGAATTCGACCAAGGCCAGTACAAAAGTTCCGGCGGCGTACAAAATCTGATCGACCGGCCCGCGGTCCTGGGAGAAACCTGCACGCCCGGCCGCGGAGGCTGCCCGCCGTTTTTTCTTGCCCCGGTCGCCAACGACTGGACGCATTGCAATTCGGCCCAACTCACCGCCGATGGAAATATCCTGCTATCGATGCGGCATCAGGATTGGGTAGTCAAGCTGAACTACGCCAACGGAACCGGCGACGGGCATATCCTGTGGCGATTGGGTAACGAGGGCGACTTCGCGCTCGATACCTCCCATACCCACGGTACGGAGGATCTGTCGATTTTCCCCTGGTTTTCTCATCAACATGACGCCAGTTTCGCCTATGGTCCCGCTACGCAGGGACCCGGAGCCACGTTCACCGTGTTCGACGACGGGAACACGCGGCGCACGCCTCCTTACGATCCTGAAGCCAATAGCCGCGGCCAGCTTTATACGCTGGACCAGTCTACCTTCCAGGCCAGCTTGGTCGTTAATTCCGATCTTGGCCAGTATTCGAATGCCTTAGGCGCGGCGGAATTGCTGCCGAGTGGAAATCTATGGTTCAATAGCGGACTGATAGCCACCGGAAATCCCGCCGCTCCCTACACGCAGGAGGTGGAGACGGATAATTTGGCAAACATAGTATATATCTTGCAGGTTGGCTTGGGAACATCGGATAATTTCGCGGTTACCTATCGCTCCTTCCGAATGCCGGACCTGTATACGGCGACACAGTAGAGACCCGAGGCAGGGATTGCGATTTCCAACGGGGGAAGCGGCGCCTTCCCCCGTTCATCCTCTTTCCCGGAACCGGGCAGAGAAAGCGAAAGCGGATATGACGTGGCCGGCGAATTCGGTCGCCGCACTGTGAAAACATTTCCATTTCCCAGTGCTGGCGCAAACTAATAGTACTTACGTCGAATGCCTGTATCCTAGTATTTTTGTAATGCATTTTTGCGGTCGCGGTAGTCCTTGACGGCTCGGTTTCTAATGGTTATACTTGACTCACTTTGGTTGCCAGCCCGCTTAAAACGCCTTCATACCTCAGGTCATGGTATGTTTTACGGCTGGCTGCCAGATAGAATTCGCGGCGCAAGCCGCCTGGAGGAAAAATAGATGAAGTTTCGAATTCCATACTGTGCGCTCCTACTTTTGGCGGCGGCGTCGGCACCGGCCTTCGCGCAGCTCTCAGTAACTCTCACTCCGAATATCTCATCCCCACAAATGGTTGGGACGCCGATCGTGTTTACAGCGGTGGCCAGCGGCGGTTCGGGTAACTACGATTATCAATTCACGGCGAATCTCACATCCACGCCGGTCCAAATTAAGCAGGATTTCAATGGACTGTTGTCCCAATTCGCCTGGGTTCCCAGCGTGAAAGAAGGCAATTACACTATCGGCGTCGTGGCCCGCGATCTGGCGAACAAGAGTTCGCGCGCGTATATGACCGTGCCCTACACGATCACGCCGGCGCTGAACGCCGGAGCGCAAGCCATCCATACGACGTCCAATACGCTCGTCGCCTTGTTCAGCGCGCCGCCCTGCCCGGCGGGCCAACGCGAGCGCGTGATCTTCCTGATGGCGCACCAGACGGCGAGTAAATTCAACACCACTCCGCAACCCTGCGATAACATCACCAGCATGAATTATTACATCGCCGGGATGTACCCGAACACCGCGTATAACATGTTCTGGGAGACGCTGGACAAGTCGGGAAACAAGGTGGCTACCGGAACGCCCATGCAGTTCATGACGGGCGCGATTCCCTCGAACATCTCCCTGCCCTCGCCAATCTTCGTCCCCTCCGATTCCCCCAACCAGGTCGACCCGGATCAAAGCTTCCCGATTATCCTTCAGGGCTTCACGCCCGGCTTCGGAACGGCCTATAACGTCGCCGCGACGGACTTGGCCGGCAACTATCTCTGGTACGCTCCTCCGCTTCTCGACTTGATCAGCCGCACCGAGACAGGCGGAAAGATTTTCGCCATTCAGACACCGGCGATTACCCAGAGCAACCCGCAGCCCTATGCCCAGCAATTGCTCGAGATCGATCTGGTGGGAAATCAGATTCTCAACACCAACGCCGAAATCGTAAGCGAGCAACTCGCCGCGAACGGCAAACATCCCATCACTTCGTTCAGCCACGAGGTCCGGCGCCTGCCGAACGGAGACATTCTGCTGATCGGCGCCGAGGAGCGTCTGATCGCCAACGCCAATCAATGCGGAACGACCGGCGGAATTCCCAACACCTGCGATGTCCTCGGCGACGAGATCATCGTGCTCAATTCCAACATGCAGTACAAGTGGTCTTGGGATGGGTTTGACAATGGAAGCTACACGACGTCTCAGGGCACCTTCCAATTGGTGAACGACAAAGCTGTTCTGGGCGAGACTTGCACACCGAATCAAGGTGGTTGCCCGGCGTTTTATCTCGCGCCCGTCGCCAACGATTGGACTCACTCCAACGCAACGACGCTGACCGCCGACGGAAACATCACTCTTTCCATCCGCCATCTAGACTGGGTGATCAAGGTGGATTACGCAAACGGATCCGGCGACGGCCATATCCTGTGGCGCATGGGACCCAACGGCGACTTCGCTCTCACTACCATCGGCACCACTGGCACCGATTTCACTATGGACCTGGCGACGTTCCCCTGGTTCTCCCATCAGCACGACGCGCAATTCGCGTTCAACGATCAAATCATCGACGGCGTTCAGATTTTCGCCGCTTATGATGACGGCAACACGCGCATCGCCAACGACGATCCCAACGGACATAGCCGGGGCCAGATTTACGCCGTCAACGAACCCGCGCTCCAGGCCAATCTCAACGTAAATACCGACCTCCAGGTCTACTCGTTCGCCCTCGGCGTCGCTCAAGTCATGGCCAATGGGAACTACTTCTTCGATAGCGGCATCGTCGCAGCTACGAAGGGCGCCCCGTCCTTTATTCAGGAAGCGGAGACCGATCCGCTTGGAAACCTCCTGTACATTCTCCAGGTAGCTAACGGTACGAACTCGAGTCACGCTTTGGCCTACCGCGCGTTCCGGATGCCCAACCTGTACTTCGAAACGCCGTAAGCCCAAGGGATTCCCGAGGTCGATACGGTTCTTTGGTAATCCGCCCAACCGGGCTCTTCCCGGTTGGGCGGATTTTTTGCCATGGATAGATATTCATCGGGATCGGTCCATCCGATAGCGCCGGCAGCGAGTTTTTGGTAACCGGGCCTGCCCGCGAATCCCACTCGACTAACTCGCCGTTCTTTGCGGTCCGTAAATCGAGGGTTATACTTGACCGGGTCTGAGTGTCGAGAGTCCGGCCTCGCCGAAATACATTTGGAAGGAATGAACGTGTGTTATTGAGCGCTATGTTACGCGCGGCTGGCGGCGGCGCCGGCCTTTACGCAGCTCTCAGTCACTCTCACTCCGAATATCTCACCCCACAAATGGTTGGGACTCCGATCGTATTTGCGGCGGTGGCCAGCGGCGGTTCGGGTAACAACGATTATCAATTCACCGCGAATCTCACATCCACGCCGCTCAATTCAAACAGGATTTCGATGGACTGATGTCCCAATTCGCCGGAACTCCGAGCGCAAAAGCTAGGCAATAACACCATCGGTGTCACGGCCCGCGATGTGGCGAACAAGAGCTCGCGCGCCTATATGACCGTGCCTTGCACGATTATGCGGGCGCTGATTGCCGGAGCGTTGGCCGTAGAGCCGCTCCCCTCGGGAACTTACCCTACGTTCTTCAGGTCACCAATGGCGCCGGTTTCAACCATGCCTTGGCTTATCGGGCGTTCCCGCGAAGCCGTAAAACTATAACTACCTCCGCGGCGGCAAGCCAGTCCATGCATCCACGGAAGTCGTCGGAGTTGCTTGCCGGGATTGCTCGGCGGGGCCACGGCGGGCTTGAGTTTTCGTATTGGAGTCGCATCTTAGCGAACCCTCCTGATCGCCCATAATCCAGTATATTTATCAAGATATGTCGGGTCAACGATGGGTCTTGACGGATCGGCCAGTCGCGGTTATACTTTCCTGGACTTGACCGTCGGCATTGTCTACAGTGGGTGCCCAAGGCAAGAATGCGGTAGTAAGGTTGGCGGTCGAATGGACATCACGGCGCAAGCCGCTCAAAGGACATTGAAATGAAATATATAGCCACACGCTGGACGATTCTGATCTTGGCGGGTGCGTCAATCCCGGCGTTCAGCCAAATCACCGTTAGCCTCACCCCGAACCTATCGCCGCCTCAAATGGTTGGGACGCCAATCGTTTTCACCGCGGCCGCCAGCGGCGGTTCGGGCAACTACGATTACCAGTTCACGGCGAATCTTACGTCGACACCGGTGCAAATAAAGCAGGATTTCAACACACTGAATCAATTCCCGTGGGTTCCGAGCTTGAAAGAGGGCTCCTACACCATTGGCGTTGTGGCCCGGGATTTGGCGAACAAAAGCTCGCGTGGCTACATGACAATGGAATTCACCGTCACACCGGCGCTAAATGCCGGAGCACAGGCCACTCATCCGACGACGAACACTTTGGTAGTTCTTTTCAGCGCGCCGCCTTGCCCGGCCGGTCAGAACGAGCGCGTCGTTTTCCTAAAGGCGCACCAAACGGCGCTGAAGTCCGAGACGAATGCCCAGCCCTGCGACAACGTCTCCAGCATGAATTTTTACGTCGCCGGGATGTACCCGAATACGGCATACAACATGTTCTGGGAGACGCTCGACAAATCGGGCAATAGAGTGGCCACGGGTCAGCCGATGCAAATTACCACCGGCGCGATCCCATCGAACATTTCCCTGCCATCGCCGATCTTCACTGCCCCCGATTCCCCGAACCAGATCGATCCCGACCAGAGTTTCCCGATCATCTTCCAAGACTTCACCTGGGGCGGCTTCGGAACCTTATACAATGTCGCCGCGACCGATTTGGCCGGGAATTATCTTTGGTATACCCCGCTGATTCTCGACGCGATAGGGCGTACGGAGACGGGAGGCAAGATTTTCGCCATCCAGACTCCGCCGATGATTCCGGGCAACCCGCAACCCTACTTACAGACCATGATCGAAGTCGACCTGGTGGGCAACCAACTTCTAAACACCAACGCCGAAATCCTTAGCGAGCAACTCGTGGCGCATGGAAAGCACCCCATCACGTCCTTTAGCCATGAGTTGCGCCGGCTGCCGGGGGGCGATTTGCTCACCATCGGAGCCGAGGAACGTCTGATCGCTAATTCCAATCAGTGCGGATCGACGAACGGAGTTCCGAACACATGCGATGTCTTAGGCGACGAGATTATCGTTCTGGATTCCAATATGCAATACAAATGGTCCTGGGACGGGTTCGACAACGGCACTTATACCGACTCGACGGGAACGCATCAACTCGTCGACACCAAGGCGGTTTTGGGCGAAGTCTGCGTCCCGAACGGCCCAGGATGCCCGGCGTTCTTTCTCGCCCCAACGGCGAACGACTGGACTCACTCAAACGCCACGGCGCTGACCGCTGATGGCAATATCACTCTCTCCATCCGCCACCTCGATTGGACCATTAAGGTGAACTATGCCAATGGCGCCGGGGACGGTCACATCATGTGGCGCATGGGTCTAAATGGCGATTTCGCTCTCACTCAAATCGGCACCACCGGCTCCATGATGGATTTACCGGGGTACCCTTGGTTCTCTCACCAGCATGATGCGGAGTTCGCCCTCAACGATCAAATGGTCGATGGCGTCCAGATTTTCACCGCCTATGACGATGGCAACACGCGAATCGCCAACTTCGATCCCAACGGCCACAGCCGGGGTCAAGTTTACGCCGTCAATGAACCCGCCCTTCAAGCCAATCTCAATGTCAACGCCGACCTGTTAGTCTACTGCTTCGCGCTCGGCGTCGCCCAGATACTTCCGAACGGGAACTACTTCTTCGAAAGCGGCGTCGTCGCCCCGTCGAAGAGCTCGCCTTCCTATATTCAGGAGTCGGAAACGGACCCGCTTGGAAACCTGATCTTCATTCTCCAGGTCGCGAACGGAACGGCTTCGAGCCACGCCTTGGCCTACCGTGCTTTCCGGATGCCGAACATGTACTTTGAGACTCCGTAGGCGGACGAGCTTACGGCTTGGACCGCTTCTTCCGAGAAACCTCCCGTGCGGGCGTTCGCCGGCTTGGGAGGTTTCCCTGTTGCGCCGCTTGATTTTCTCCTTTTCTTCGCCAATAATGAATCATGGCGTTAACCAAGCGACAAAAGGAAGTCCTCGACTTCATTTCCCGCTTCATCGAAGAGAACGGTTACAGCCCCAGCTATGAGGAATTGGCCCATGGGCTTTCTTTGTCGTCGTTGGCCAGCGTCCACAAACATATCGAAGGATTGGAAGCGCGCAACTATCTCCGCCGCGGGTTCAATCGAAGCCGGTCCATCGAAGTGTCGCCGGATTATTTGGAAGAGCGCCGGCGCACGGCGGCGAAATCGGGCCGTGGCGGGCGTTCCAGCGTCCCGCTGTTGGGCCGCATCGCGGCCGGAACGCCTGTGGAGACCTTCGCGGAGCCGGCGGAACTGGAATTCTCCGACTTCGCCGGCAACGAAGGCACCTTCGCGTTGGAAGTTCGCGGTGAATCGATGATCGAGGATCATATCTGCCCCGGCGACTTCGTTCTCGCCGAGCGCGTGGCGGAGGTTCGCGATGGCGATATTGTGGCCGCGTTGGTCGGCAACGAGACCACGCTGAAGCGTTTCTTCCTGGATGCCGATGGCCGCGTACGCCTGCAGCCGGCCAATGCCTCCATGGCTCCGATTTGGGTGGACCGCTCGGATTTGGAAATTCAGGGCCGGGTCATCGCTGTTTTGCGCAAGTACCGCTAATGCCAAATATTCGCGACTTGTAAGAATATTCCGGCTGGCGGTTACTCTTACAAAGAAATACGATATCCTTTTGAATAGTGTCGCGCCGTGGCGCGTCTCCGGAGGGAAACGATATGAATTCCATGCGCCTTGTTTGCGCGTTCTTTGTTCTGGCGTGCGTGTCCGCTTACGCCCAGCTTTCGGTCTCGCTCACTCCGAACCTCGCCTCGCCGCGGCCGGTGGGCACGCCGATCGTTTTCACCGCCTCCGCCAGCGGCGGCTCGGGAAATTACGACTATCAATTCAGCGCCAACCCGGTGTCGTTCCCGCAGCAAATCAAGCAGGACTTCAATACGATGGCGACTTTTGGTTGGGCGCCCAGCGTGAAAGAAGGCCAATATACCATCGGCGTGGTGGCGCGGGATCTCGCGAACAAAAATTCGCGCGCCTCCGCTTCGGTCGAGTACACCATCACTACCGCGCTCAATAGCGGAAACCAGGCGGTTCATCCCACGGCCAACACGCTGGTAGCGCTTTTCAGCGCGCCCGCCTGCCCGGTCGGCCAAACGATGCGCGTGGTTTTTCTGAAGGCGGGACAGACGGCGCTAAAATCGGCGACGAACACGCAGCCTTGCGATGCGCTCACGAGCATGAATTTCTACATCGCCGGAATGTATCCGAACACCTCGTACAACATGCTTTGGCAGACGTTGGACGCATCCGGCGCGCAAGTGGCCACCGGTAATCCGATGCGATTCACCACCGGCGCGATTCCCTCTGGGATCTCTTTACCCGCACCCCCGTTCGTAGCGGCCGATTCTCCAAACCAGACCGACCCCGACCAATCATACCCGGTGATCCTGCATTTGTTCACGCCGGGCTTCTCCACCAACTACAGCATGGCGGCCACCGACCTGGAGGGCAACTACCTTTGGTACACGCCCCATACCTACGTCTATGGCACGAGGACCGAAACCGGCGGCGGATTATTCACAATCCTGGCGCCGGACATCATTCAGTCGTCGCCCAACCCCTATGCGCAAGAACTTCTGGAAATCGACTTGGCGGGGAATGTCATGATCGACACGAATGCGGAAATCGTCAGCGAGCAATTGGCGGCGAACGGGAAACATCCTATCACGGCGTTTAGCCACGAGGCGCGCCGCCTTCCCAATGGCGACATCCTGTTTATCGGCACTGAGGAGCGAATCCTCACAAACAACCCCAATCAATGCGGATCGACCGGGGGCGTCCCGAACGCCTGCGACGTCCTGGGCGACGAGGTGATCGTCCTCGATTCCAATCTGCAATACAAATGGTCGTGGGATGGGTTCGACGACGGAAGCTATACGACCTCGCAAGGCACATTTCAATTAGTGAACGACAAGGCTATCCTCGGCGAGACCTGCGTGCCGAACCAAGGTGGCTGCCCGGCATTCTATTTGGCGCCCATCGCCAACGACTGGACGCATTCCAATTCCTCTACGCTCACCGCCGATGGCAACATCATTCTCTCGATGCGCCATCTGGATTGGATTCTGAAAATAAACTACGCCAATGGAGCGGGGGACCGCCACATCATGTGGCGCATGGGAAACAACGGCGACTTCGGCATCACCACGATTAACACACAAGGTTCGACGATGGACCTCGCCACGTTCCCCTGGTTCTCCCATCAGCACGACCCGGAGTTCGCTTTCCACGATCGGGTGATCCACGGCGCGCAGATTCTCGCCGTCTACGACGACGGGAATACCCGCATCGCGCATGTGGATCCCAACGGACATAGCCGGGGACAGATCTACGCCGTCGACGAAGCCGGTCTCTCGGTGAATGTGAACGTGAATACCGACCTCGGAGTGTATGCGGTCGCGGTCGGGACGGCGCAGATCTTGCCAAACGGAAACTATTGGTTCCAAAGCGGATTGATCATTAGCTCCAATCACAATCCCTATGTCCAGGAGGCGGAGGCGGGCAAGAATGGAGACCTGCTTTTCGTGCTTCAGATCACTCACGGCAATAACTATCCGGACGACGCCCTGGAGTACCGGGCCTTCCGTCTTCCGTCTCTCTATTTCGAAACGCCGTAGCCGGTGAGATCGAAACGCCTCATGCTAGACTAAAAGCGTTATGGCGACCGCGCTGTCGGGCGTTAAGCGCTTTATTTTCTGGAATTATCCCCGCGCCGGCTGGCAGTACGACATCATGGTGGGCATCATCCTGGCGTTTATTTTTCTGACGCCGCGCGAGTGGTTCCGCGATCAACCCAAGGCAAGCAGCATCGTCATGCTTCCCGCCAGCCAGGGCGAGCAGGTGTTCTGGATCGAACCGGCGCTGCTCGTTGGCGTCCCCGAGGCGCAACGGGCGGAACGAGCCGCGGCGCTGCTTCACGCGCGCACTCAGAAGCAGCGGCAGATCCTCCGAATTGAGCCGATCTTCGATTCCGAGGAGGAGATAAAGGGTTTCATGGCGTATACCCGGCCTTAGGCTCGCCAGGCCGCTTCTCTATGACAGTCTGCCAATTCCTTGCGGTTCCGCTCCTCTTGTTCGTAGCGCCTCCTTCCACGCAATCGGTGCTGGAGCGCATGGACCGCGCCGCGGCGGCGTTCCGCGGAATGACGGCCTCCGTTCGCCACGTCACCCACACCGCAGTAATCAACGACGACAGCACCGAGACGGGCACGGTGAAGATGCTAAAAGTGCAGGCGGGCCAGGTGGAGGGCTTGATCGATTTCACCTCTCCGGACCGCAAGATCTACCTTTTCAAGGGCCGCAAGGCGCAAATCTATACTCCGGCCAGCAAGACGGTCCAGGTTTACGATCTGGGCAAACACGGCGAGGAGTTGGACCAGTTTCTGATGATCGGCTTCGGAACGGCGAGCAAAGAACTGGAACGCGACTACGATGTGTCGGTTGTGAGTCAGGATAAAGTGGAAGGACAAGCCACCACGCTCCTCAAACTGATCCCTCACGCGAAAGAAGCGCTGAATTACGTGAAGCGCATGGACCTTTGGATCTCCGACGCCACCGGATACCCGGTCCAGGAAAAGCTGTATCAGCCATCGGGGGATTTTCTGCTGGTCGTGTATGATGATGTCAAGATCAATCCTCCGCTCGGCGCGGCGGATATGAAGCTGGATCTCCCCAAGGACGTGAACTTAATCTACCCGCAAAAGTAGCCTCCATGTTTGAGACTCTTTCCAGCTCCCGCGCAACGGCCGGCCCGCTGTCCGGTCCCGCCCGCCTTGGCTATCTCGATTGGAGCCGTGGACTCGCCGTGATTGTCATGTTGCAGGGGCACGTCTTTCACGCCTTTTCCCGCAACCCGCTGCGAAACCAGGGGCCATACGTTCTCTCCCAACTCTTCGGCGGCGAGGGACCGGCGATCTTTCTTTTCGTCACCGGCATCACGCTCGCGTTCCTGATCGATGGCCGTGAACGAAAGGGCCTCGGCCCGTGGGACCGGTGGAAAGCGGCGATGCTCCGGGCGGTCTATCTGTGGACGCTGGCGTTCCTTTTCCGCGCCCAACTCTGGTTGTTCGCCTACCCCGGCAGTTCGTGGACCGATCTGTTCAAGGTGGACATTCTCAATTGCATGGGTTTCGCGATCGCCCTGTTCTCGTTAACGGCGCTTCTCACCACGCCCGCTCGCGTTCGCGTCTGCGCCGTTCTCGGCGCCGCCATCGCCGCCGCGTCGCCCTTCGTCTCTTCTGCGAACTGGAACTGGCTCCCCGGCGGCGTGTCCTCCTATTTCGTTCCCAACTACGCCGCGTTCGCCTTTTTTCCCTGGGCCGCCTTTATCGCCTTCGGATTGAGCGCGGGCAGTGTGCTGCGCCTGGTGAATGCCAGCGACATGGGCAAGGTGATGCTTTGGGCGGCGTTGGGCGGGACCATGCTGGTGGTGGGCGGCGAGTTCTTCTCGAACCTCCCGTACGACGTCTACCCGCAATCGGAATACTGGCTGAACAGTCCCGGCCTCGTCGCGGTCAAGCTGGGCGTCATTTTGTTGACCCTGGCCTTCGCCTGGCTCTGGTGCGAACACGCGGGCATCGGAGGCGGCCAACGCAGATGGAGTCTTGTGCGGCAGCTTGGAACCACATCGTTGGTCGTCTACTGGGTTCACATCGAGCTCGTATACGGCCGATGGCTGGGTCTCTGGCACCAGACCTTCACCGCCGGACAATGCATCCTGGCGGCCGTGATTTTGGTTTTAGTGATGACGGGCCTCTCCCTGCTGCGGAGCCACGAAAAGGAGATCGCCGGGAAGATTTGGCCACACAAATCCCACGTGCCGCCGCAACCGCTCCGCTCCGAACCGGAATTGGTGGAATCCGGCCGCGCGGCGGGCTAAAAGCCGCCCGGGAGACGATATGCGAGTCCTTGTGGTCGAAGACGAAAAACGCATTCAGGACTTTCTTTCGCGGGGGCTCGAAAGCGCCGGCTACGCCGTGGATGTCGCCGGAGACGGCGCCACCGCCGCCGAGTTCGTTCACGCCACCGAGTACGACCTGGTGATTCTGGATCTCATGCTTCCCGACATGGATGGCCTGGAGGTGCTCAAGAAAATTCGCAACCGCAAATCCAGTCCGCCCGTGCTGATTCTGAGCGCCCGCGACGCCGTGGACGACCGCGTTCGCGGCCTGGAGTTGGGCGCCGACGATTATCTGGTGAAGCCGTTCGCTTTCGTCGAGTTTCTGGCGCGCGTCCGCGCCCTTCTGCGCCGCGGCCAACCGGTGCCGGAGCGCCTGCAGGTGGGCAATCTCGCGCTCGACTGCATCCGGCGCAAAGTGACCCGCGATGGCCAGAACATCGAGCTGGCGCCGAAAGAATTCGGCATCCTGGAATACATGATGCGCAATCCCGGACGCCCGCTCAGCCGCACCATGATCGTCGAGCATGTCTGGGACATGGACTACGACGGCCTCACCAACATCGTCGATGTCTACATCCGCCATTTGCGCAGCAAAATCGACGAGAAGTGGCCCGAGAAAATGATCCACACCATGCGCGGCATCGGATACATGCTGGAAGCGCCGGGAGCCGTGGACGCCGCGCGGGAGAATTGACGTGCGGCTAACCGCCGGGCTGTTGAGAACGACGCGCAGTTTGCGATTCCGCCTCGCTGCCGGCTATCTCGTCTTCTTTACCATTTGCCTTATCGCCATCGGCGGCTTCTTCCGCTTCTCCCTGCACGTAATCATTCAGAACGAGACCGACGCCGCGCTGGAAGAGGCCTGGGGAGCCGTGAAGGGTTATTTGACCGTGGAGAAGTACGGGCCGGATTGGCAGTACGACGGCTACGACGCCGACGAAATCTTCATCGTCAGCCGCCTTCAGCGCGTCTACCTGCTCACCGACATCAATGGCAAACCGGTGCTGCATTCGCCCATTTACGACTCGATCGGCCTGGATTCGCCGGCCGAGATCAAACGCATCCTGCAATCCGGCGCGCCGTCGTGGCGCACGAAGTACGACCACGGCGAGCCGTACCGCATCCGTTCCGGCCGCTGGACGGACAAGAACCAGGTTTTTTACCTGGCGGTTGGCAGGTCGCTCGGCGAGGGCGAACGAATCATCGGCCGCTTCACGCGCGATTATTTCCTCATTCTGCCGCTGGTGATTCTGGTCTGCGGCGTCTTGGGCTGGTATGTCGCCGGCCGCGCGTTGGAGCCGCTCAATTCCGTTTCGCGCACCGCGCAACGAATCACCAGTTCCAATCTCAGCACGCAGATTCCCCGCCGCGGGGCGGGCGACGAACTCGACCACCTGATCGAAACATTCAACGGGATGATGGAGCGCCTGCATCTCTCCTTCGAACAGATTCGCCAGTTTTCCACCGACGTTTCCCACGAACTGCGAACGCCGTTGACAGTGGTGCGCGGACAACTCGAGGTGGCGCTGTTCACGGCGAAAAGCCCGGAGCAGTACCGCGAAGCGATGGAGAACGCTCTCGAAGACGTCGAGCGTTTGTCCAGCATCGTGCGCGCGTTGCTTCTGTTGTCGCAGTCGGAAACCGGCCAACTGGTTCTGCAAAAATCCGAATTCGATCTGGCCGAGGCGGTGCGGGACGTCGCCGATCAATTCCAGATTCCCGCCGAGGGCGACGGCGTCCGGCTTCTGGCCGAAACGCCGGAACACTTTCCCGTCCAGGCCGACCGGATTCAGATCGACCGCCTGCTGTCCAATCTTCTGTCCAACGCAATCAAATACACCCCGGCCGGAGGCGAAGTGCGCGTGCGGCTGAGCGCGGAGCCCGGCCAAGCGACCCTGACCGTCGAAGACAGCGGCGTCGGCATCGCGCCCGAACACTTGCCGCACATCTTCGACCGGTTCTATCGCGTGCCTTCCGCCGATCCACGCAAGGGGCTTGGCCTCGGACTAAGTTTCGTCGCCTGGATCGTCAAGGCTCACGGCGGAGCGGTGCATGTCGAAAGCCAGCCCGGCCAAGGGACTCGGTTCACCATTTCCCTGCCCGCCGCAGCGCCGATTCGTCCCGCGATCGAATCCGATCCGGCCATGCGGGAAACCACCCGCGGATAACGGGACTGCTACAATCTCCGTTTGATGTTTTCCAAAGTGCTCATCGCCAATCGCGGTGAGATCGCCGTTCGTCTGATCCGCGGGCTGCGCGAGTTGAACGTTTCGAGCGTCGCCGTCTATTCGGAAATCGACCGCGGCGCGCTCCACGTCCGCATGGCCGATGAAGCGGTCCACATCGGGCCGGCCGCGGCGTCGGAGAGTTATCTCGATATCGGGCGCATTCTCGACGCCGCCAAACGGAGCGGAGCCGAAGCGATTCACCCCGGTTACGGATTCCTCAGTGAAAACGCCGAATTCGCCGCCGCCTGCGAGGCCGCCGGCATCGTCTTCATCGGGCCGCCGTCTTCGGCGATCGCCAAGCTCGGTTCGAAAATCGAAGCGCGTAAACTGGCCACGTCGGTTGGCGTTCCCATCGTCCCTGGGGCGCCCGGCGCGCTGGCCAGTTTGGACGAGGCCCGCGAGACCGCTCGGCGGTTGGGCTATCCGGTATTGTTAAAAGCCGCGGCCGGCGGTGGCGGCAAGGGCATGCGGACAGTGGCGGCGGAGGAAGATCTCCAAGCGGCGATGCGGGAGGCGGCAAGCGAAGCGGAACGCGCATTTCACAACGCGGAAATCTATCTGGAGAAGCTGGTGGAGGAGCCGCGCCACATCGAGATTCAAATTCTCGGCGACAGCCACGGCCATATGATTCACATGGGCGAGCGCGAATGCTCCCTCCAGCGGCGGCATCAGAAAGTGATCGAAGAGTGCCCGTCGCCCTTGGTGGCCGCGCATCCGGAGATGCGCCAAACCATGGGCGCCGCTGCATTGCGGGTTGCGCGCGCCGCCGGATACAGCAACGCCGGCACCGCCGAATTCCTTGTCGATAAACACCGCAATTTCTATTTTCTGGAGATGAACACACGGCTCCAGGTGGAACACCCGGTTACCGAATTGGTCACCGGCCTCGACCTTGTACATTGGCAACTGCGCATCGCCGCCGGCGAGCGTCTGCCCTTTGCGCAAGAAGAAACCGCCTGGCGAGGCTCGGCAATGGAATGCCGCGTCTACGCCGAAGATCCGGACCGTCAATTCGTTCCCTCGCCGGGGAAGATCGTTCACCTGCGCGAGCCCGGCGGCCCCGGCGTGCGCGTCGATTCCGGCGTCTACGCGGGCTGGACCGTGCCATTTGAATACGACCCTTTGTTGGCCAAGTTGATCGCTTGGGGAGCCGATCGCGACACGGCCATCGCCCGGCTCGACCGCGCCCTCGCCGAGTATTCGCTCACCGGCATCCGCACCACCATCTCCTACTTCCGCGAGATTCTCGCCGACGAACAGTTCCGCGGCGCGCGCCTGCACACGGGTTTTCTGGGCGCGTTCGAAGGCCGCAGAACCAAGGCCATCGCACCGGAACAGATGGAATCCGCCGCCGCGCTCGCCGCCGTCGCATTCGACGCCCGCCGCCCCGCCGAACCGGCGCCGAAGGCCACCGGCCGCTGGAAGTCGTCCGGCCATGCGGAGTTGTTGCGATGAAGCGGATTTTATTCGGATACGGAAAAGAAATCGACGTCGATTCGAGCGCGAGCGCGGACCTCGTTGAGGTCGAACCCGGAGTGTACTCGCTTCTCCGCGAGACCCGCGTCGATGAAGTTCGCATCGTCCCTTCGCCCTCGGGCTACACGGCCAGTATCGACGGTCGGAATTTCGAGCTGGAAGTGATCGATCCGCGCGACCGCCGCTCCACCGCTTCCGCCGGAGGAGGCGAGGGACGCCAACGCATTCTGGCTCCGATGCCCGGAAAAGTGGTTCGCGTGCTGGTCGCGCTTGGCGATACGGTGCAAGCCGGCCAGGGCGTAGTGGTGGTGGAAGCGATGAAAATGCAGAACGAAATGAAGGCCTCGAAGGCGGGGACGGTGGTGGAAATTCGCGTGGAACCGGGAGGTACCGTGGCCGCCGGCGATGTGCTCGCCATCGTCGAATAGGAGGAGCGGCGTTGCGGGTACCATGAGAGGGTGATGGCTGAAGCGGTTTGCGCGCACTGCGGGGGCACCGGATGGAAGGTCACTGAAACGGACGGCATTTCCTCCGCCGGTCCGTGCGAATGCCGCGGCGCCACGCGCCAGAAGGCGCTGATCCAGGCGGCGGCGATCCCGGCCAACTACGCCAACGCTTCGCTCGACAACTTCGTGTTGCCGCGCGACAATCCGGTGGGCCGCACCGCCATGGCCGACGTCGTCCTCACCGTCCGCACTTACATCCGCGAATATCCACTGCTCGACAAACCCGGCTTGCTTCTGGCCGGAAATCCCGGCACGGGTAAAACGCATCTGGCGGCCGCCGCGCTGCGCCAGTTGATCGCACGGGGCTTCGATGGGCGTTTCTTCGACTATCAGAACCTGCTCGACCGCATTCGCTCCGGCTACGACAAAAACTCCGGCGGCGTGGACCGCGAAGTCTACCAATCCGTGCTTGACGCAGAAGTGGTGCTGCTGGACGATCTGGGCGCCCACCGGGTTACCGACTGGGTGGAGGACACCATCACCTCCATCATCACGTTCCGCTGCAACCACCGCCGCGCACTCATCGCCACCACCAACCTGCGCGATCCGGAACTGGGCGACCGGCGCGGGTCCGGCCTCGATTCCGACGTGCAGAGCAAGTTTTTCCTCGAAGAGCGCATCGGCATGCGCGCCCGCTCCCGCCTGTTTGAAATGTGCCGCGTCATCCGCATGCCGCAGGTGGAGGATTATCGCATGCGCCGGCGGCTTTAGCTCTCGCGCCTATGCCGACGCCGGCCGGCGAAGGTCTTCGTCCGCGCTCGGTCCATAGATCGAAGGAACCTTGCCGCCCATCGGCCGAAGATACGTCGCGAGTTCGCCGCGATGGTGGATCGAATGCGTCATGCCTGTCGACAAAAAAAAGACAGCCGGGCTTTGAAATAAGCCGCGGAAGTCCAGCGTCTTTTGAAGCGCTTCGGCATCCAGCGCTTCAATCTTCGCCACGGCGATCCGGAACTGTTCGTCGTACCAGGCCACGACATCTTCCGGACTCTTCACGCTCTCCGGCTTCCCCGAGTTGGGCGCGGCAAAGCCTCCCGCGCCGACCGCCGTAAGGAAGAACAGTTCCGCGCTAGCAATGTGCCAAGCCAGATCGAACGCCGTCGTCGCTTTCGGATCGGGCCGGTAGTCCGAATGGCCGCCGGGAATGGCGGAGATCACCCGCTTGGTTATCCCGTGCTCGTTGGTGAGCTGGCGCAATAGCGTATCTCGCAAAAATAGAGCGTTTTCAGAGGTCATGGCGGGCGCTTTCTCCTTGGGTGCCTTCCGTCATATTATAGTCTCGGAACTCTATCGAAAGGATTTAACCATGAACCGGCGATATTTCCTGATGGGCGCGGCGGCGGCGGCGAGCCAATTCGCCGTTCGCGGCCTCGCCAGCCCAAACGACACCATCCGCATCGGCTGCGTCGGCGTGCGCGCGCAGGGGCGGGCGCATCTGCAACACTACACGGCGATGAAAAACGTCGAAGTAGCGGCCATTTGCGACATCGACGAGAGCATTCTGAACGACCGCCTGGGATGGGTGGAAAAGACCACCGGCAAGCGCCCGGCCTCCTACACCGACATCCGGAAGCTGCTTGAGGACAAATCCATCGACGCCATCTCGATCGCCACGCCCAATCACAGCCACACCCTGCAGACCATCTGGTCCTGCCAGGCGGGAAAGCACGTTTACTGCGAGAAACCGTGCTCGCACGATCTGTTCGAATCGCGCCAGATCGTCGCGGCGGCGGAAAAATATAACCGCATCGTGCAGCACGGAACCAACAGCCGCTCCGGCCCCGCCGTGCGCGAGGCCATCCAGAAGATAAACGACGGTCTCATCGGCGACGTGTATATGGCCCGCGGTCTCTGCTTCAAGTGGCGGGACACCATTGGACGCGCTCCCGTCGAACCCGTGCCGGCCGGCGTCCATTACGATTCGTGGCTCGGACCCGCGCCGGTACACGCCTTCACCCGCAATCGCTTTCACTATAACTGGCACTGGTTCTGGGACTACGGCAACGGCGATCTGGGCAATCAAGGCATCCACGAAATCGACATTTGCCGTTGGGGCCTGGGCGTGAAATACCCGGTGAAGGTCAGCGCCATGGGCGGCCACTTCATGTTCGACGACGACCAGGAAACGCCGAACACCCTTACCGCGACGTATGAGTTCAACGAGGGCGGCAAGCGCAAAATGATGGTCTTCGAAGTGCGCCACTGGATGACCAATCACGAAGCCGGCATCGACGAGGATCGCCCGAAAGACACCAATACCGTCGGCAACATTTTCTACGGTTCCAAAGGTTATCTCGCCGTCGAATGGTATGAGCAGTACAAATCCTGGTTGGGCAAGGATCAGACGCCGGGGCCATCGGCCCACGAATCGGGTAACAACTGGGCGAACTTCGTCGAGGCGTTGAGGAGCGGGAAGAAATCCGACTTGAACGCGCCCATCGAAGAAGGCGCGCTATCGGCGAACCTCGTTCACATGGCCAACATTTCCTATCGCTTGGGCCGCTCGCTTCACTTCGACTCCAATACCCTCGCTTTCGTCGACGATCCCGAAGCCAACGCCATGATGAAGCGGCATTACCGCGCGCCGTTCGTGGTTCCCGACAAGGTGTAGTATCATGATCGCTACCAAGACCGACCCTCTTCTCTACCTTTCCGCGCAACTCGACGCTTGGCGCGAAGCGGGCACCTTCCAGCGCCTACGGGTGCTCGAATCTCCTTGCGAGCCAATCTCCCGCGTCGACGGGCGCGAGGTGATCAACCTCGCAAGCAATAACTACCTCGGCCTGGCGAATCATCCAAAACTGCGCGAAGCGGCCATCGCGGCCATCGATCGCTACGGCGCCGGCTCCGGAGCTGTGCGCACCATCTCCGGAACGATGAGCCTTCACATGGAACTGGAGGAGCGCATCGCCGCCTTCAAACATGTCGAAGCCTGCGTCGTCTTCCAGTCCGGCTTCGCCGCCAACGCCGGCACCGTTTCGGCCATTCTGACGCCGGAGGACCACATTATCTCCGACGCGCTGAATCACGCCAGCATCATCGACGGCTGCCGCCTTTCCAAAGCGAAAATTCATGTATTTCCCCATCGAGACACGGCCGTCGCCGAAGCGAAGTTGAAAGCGCTGGACGGTGTTCCCGGCCGCAAGGTGCTCATCACCGATGGCGTCTTTTCCATGGACGGCGACATCGGGCCTCTGCCCGAATTAGTGGCGATCGCCGAACGCTATGGCGCGATCATGATGATCGACGACGCTCACTCCTCCGGCGTGCTCGGCCGCAATGGTCGCGGCACGGTGGACCATTTCGACCTCCACGGCCGGGTGGATATTCAGGTCGGCACGTTGTCGAAGGCCATCGGCGTGCTCGGCGGATACGTCTGCGGCTCCCGCGACCTCATCGATTTTCTCTACCACCGCGCCCGCCCGTTCCTGTTTTCCACTTCGCATCCGCCGTCTGTCCCAGCCGCCTGCCTTGCGGCATTCGACATTCTGGAGAACGAACCGGAACGGATCGAAGCCCTTTGGAACAACACGCGCCACTTCCAGGGCGCTCTCCACGCCGCCGGTTTCGACACCGGAAACAGCGAAACTCCGATCACGCCGATCTTCGTCGGCGAAGCGAAGGCCGCGCACGCATTTTCGCGGGAGTTGTTTGAAAACGGTCTGTTCGCCACCAGCATCGGATTTCCCACCGTTCCCGAAGGCAAGGCCCGCATCCGCGCCATCGTAACCGCTACGCACACGGTGGAATCCCTGAACCGCGCCGTGGAAATCCTGTCGAGCGTCGCCAAGCGAATGGGAATCGGCAAGCGGATTTGAAACTTAGGTCCCCTGGATGGCATCCAATCTCTTAACGTTCTCTTCGTGCTTAGAACCGGAGCGGAATGGGTAAACCAAGGAACCTCAATGAAATCAGCGAAAATGCAGGTTGTCGATGTCGCGCCGGCTGCGGAGGAAGAGTCTCCGGCGGCGCCGTCCGCACAGAGTTTCCGCGTTTTTAGCCGGATTCTCGACTGGATCACGACGGACCGCATGCAGTTGCTCAACGTGACGGATCGCATAAACGAAATCGTCCGCAAGAGCGGCGTCCGCGACGGAATCGTCCATCTGCAATCCTTGCACACCACGTCGGCGGTGTTCTTGAGCGAGTGGCAGGACGCTCTCGTTCACGACGCCCGGACGTTCTTCGACGAGATCGTGGATCGAAATCGTTACTACCGGCATAACGACCCGAATTATTCCGACTGCGAGCGCCGCAACGCGGATTCCCACATGCGCGGAATGATGATGGGCCAAACCCTATGCCTGCAAGTGCGAAACGCTTCCATCCTGCTGGGCACCTGGCAGAGTATCGTCTTCGCCGAGTTCGACGGACCGCGCAGCCGTTCGCTGGCGGTCCAAGTCTCCGGCGTCTAACCGGCGCGCTACTTCGTTAACTCGTGAACCGCCTTCAGCGCGGCGTCGTAGTTGGGATGATCTCCCACTTCCTTGACATACTCGACGTAGCGTAGCTTGTTGGCGGCATCCACAACGAAGATCGCCCGGCTTTCGATCCGCAGCTCTTTAATCAGCGTGCCGTAATTTTCGCCAAAGGACCCGCTGCGGTGATCCGATAGCATCTTCACGTGGTCCACGCCATAGGCGCCGCACCACCGGCTCTGGGCGAACGGCAAGTCCATACTGACGCTATAAAAATCCACGTTGGGAAGCTTGCCCGCCTCGTCGTTGAAGCGCTTGGTTTGGGCGTCGCACACTGGCGTGTCGAGCGACGGTACGACACTGAATATTCGGATCCCGCTCCCCGTTCCTTCGAGCGTCACCGGCTTCAATCCGGCGCCCACCGCTTCAAACTGCGGCGCGCTGTCGCCCACCTTCAATTCCGGTCCGACCAAAGTCAGCGGATTTCCCTTTAACGTAGTCGCTCCAGGACGTTCCATCCCTGTTCTCCTCAATGTGATTTTGTCGCGAATTTTATTGTAGCAAGGCGAGGAATTTTTCCTCTTCCGTGACCGGGAGTTCGCAGGAATAATTGTGGCAAACGTAGGCTGCGGGGCGCCCTTCGAGCGGCGTCGTCGCGGCCAGGGAAGGCGCCCACGCGGCGAGGCTTTGCCGTTGTTTTTCCGATCCCGCCAGCATCGTCACGGCGGCCGGGACGAAGCGGCGATTGCGCGTCCGCAAAAGCTCGACGGTGCGTGGATCGGCGGGATCCCCGGCGATGACGATTTGTACAGGAACCGCGAGGTAGAAGTCGAGCGCCACCAGGAGCTGCGGCGCCGCCGATGGCTCGCTCGCCAACTTGTTCGACAAAGCTTCCAACGCTCGCGCGGCCACGCGGCGAAAATCGTCGCGGTCCGTAAACTGCGCCAACCGCAGCAGCGCGAGAATGGCGATGGAGTTGCCGCTGGGCTCCGCGCCGTCGTAATCTTCTTTGATCCGCAGTAGCAGCGTGGGATCGCCTTCGGCGGTGGCGAAGAACGCTCCGCGCTCGCGGTCTTCAAACTGCGCTAGCATCCTTTCCCCTAAATCGACAGCGGTCTCGATGCGCGCGACGTCGAAGTCCGCTTCGTACAGATCGAGCAGCGCCTGAATCAAAAAAGCGTAGTCGTCCAGAAACGCCGGAATCGCGGCGTCGCCGTCGCGGAACCGGCGCAGGAGCGCTCCGGATTTCGGATCGCGCAGACGCGTGAGAACGAAGTCCGCCGCCCTTTGCGCCGCGCCCAAATAGCGCGGATCGTCGAGAATCTGCGCCGCTTTCGCGAACGCGGAGATCGTCAGCGCGTTCCACGAGGTGAGAATTTTGTCGTCCAGATACGGCCGCACTCGCGCCGCCCTGGCCTCCAACAGCTTCGCTTTCGAGGCTGCAATCCGCGCGGTCTCGGGAGCGTCCTCCTGGATGGCCAGGATGTTGCGGCCCGTGAATTCGGCGTGCGGATCGTTACGGACGTTTCCGTCGGCAGCGACACCGAATCGCTTCGCGAACACCGCGGCGTCCTCGGCGCCGAGGATCCGTTCGATCTCTCCACTCGTCCAAACGTAGAACGCCCCTTCGCCCTTCTCGTCGGGGTGCAAGGGGTCGATGACGCTGTCAGCGTCTTCCGCCGAAAAAAATCCACCGCCGGGATGCGTCATGTCGCGCTGGACGTAGTCGAGAACGTCGCGGGCGATGCGCGCATAGAAATCGTCGCGCGTGATCTGGAAGGCCTCCAAATACGAAACGGCAAGCTGCGCCTGATCGTACAGCATCTTTTCAAAGTGCGGAACGAACCATCGCTCGTCCACCGAGTATCGATGAAAGCCCCCTCCCAAATGATCGTTCATGCCGCCGTCGGCCATCGCGCGCAGCGTGGAGAGAGTCATCTCCAGCGCTTCGTCGTTTCCCGTCCGGCGGGAATAGCGAAGGAGAAAATTCAGCGCCGAGGGCCGCGGGAACTTCGGCGCCTGTCCGAAGCCGCCGTGCGTGGAATCGAAGGCGCGGCGAAAGGCCAAGTAGCCGGAATCGAGAAGCTTCTCGTCCAGCCCCGCCGCCGCGCGCGCCGGGTCAACCATCTTTCGTAGTTGGGCGATGGAATTCGCGCCGGCTTCGACGATGCGCGCGCGATCCGTCCGCCAGGCGTTGGCCAAGTGCTCCAGCAGCGCCGGAAATCCGGGCCGCCCATACCGGTTGTCCGGCGGAAAGTAAGTGCCACCGAAGAACGGCTCAAGCGACGGAGTCAAAAACACAGACATCGGCCACCCTCCGCTCCCCGTGGTCGCCTGCACGAAGGTCATGTAGATCCGGTCCACATCCGGCCGTTCCTCCCGGTCGACTTTGATCGGAACGAAGTTGCGATTGAGCAATCCCGCCACCGCGACGTCTTCAAACGACTCCCGCTCCATCACATGGCACCAATGGCACGTGGAATAACCGATCGAAAGAAAAATCGGTTTGTCTTCGGCGCGCGCCTTCGCAAACGCCTCCTCGCCCCACGGAAACCAATCAACCGGATTTTCCGAGTGCTGGCGAAGATACGGACTCAGTTCGTGGGCGAGGCGATTGGGCATGAGTGGGAATTCGAAGAGGGCGCCTATTTCGAATGGAACGGCCCCGGTGTCGCTCCGGGACTGGCCGGTTCGGGGCTTTCGATATCCAGATTGACGACGATCGGCTCCTGGCCGCTGCGCACCACCACTGCCTCCACCGGCTCGTCCGGCCGTGCGTTCATCTCCTGATGTGGAACGTAGGGTGGCACGTAGATGAAGTCGCCCGGACCCGCTTCCGCCGCGTGTTCCAGACGTTCGCCCCAGCGGAAACGCGCGCGGCCACGGACGATATAGAGCACCGTCTCCAGTGCGCCGTGGTGATGTGCGCCGGTGCGCGCGGCGGGCGCCACCACCACCGTCCCTGCCCACAATTTCTCCGCGCCGGTGCGAGCATGCGTAATCGCGGCCGCGCGCGTCATACCCGGCGTCTGCGGCGTGTTGGAGTCCAGCTCGCCGGCGCGGACGATTCGAATTCCATGTTCAGACCAGTCGGGCATGGACCTATCTTCGCTCTTCAACCGGCGCGGCTTCAAGCGGAAATTGCGCCAGCGCCCATCGCGCGTGCTCGCTCACAATGGAATCCGGCGAGTTTGCCAAGCGTTCGAGCGGCCCGCGGAACTCCGCTTTCCCGGCGTTTCCCATCGCGATCGCCACGTTGCGCAAAAAGCCCGAATAACGCGCGCGCGTCACCGGCGTATCCCGGAACATCGCCAGAAATTCGGCTTCGCTCAGGACCGCCATTTCAGCCAGAGGCGGCGCAAAATGGCGCGGCGCAAACGCCGGATCCGCGGTAACCGGCGCGCGGCGGTTCCAGGGACAGACGTCCTGGCAGATGTCGCATCCGAAAAGATGATGGCCCGCCGCCGGCCGCAGCGCCGGGTCAATGGCGCCGCGCAGCTCGATCGTGAAGTACGAAATGCAGCGCGTGGCGTCCAGTTCGCACCGCGTAGCCGTCAGCGGGACGAGCGCCTGCGTCGGGCACGCATCGATGCACCGCGTGCAACTCCCGCAGCGATCCGGCGGCGGCTCCGACGGCGCGAGATCGAGCGAAGTGATCAACTCCCCGAGGAAAACCACGACCCCGCCCCTTGATGGATCAAACAAGTATTTTTTCCGATCCATCCAAGCCCCGCCCGGCGCGCGTAGGAGCGCTCCAGCAGCGGAGCCGTGTCGACGCAGATCTTGGAATCGAATGGGCCGTACGCAGCGGCCAAACGCCCGGCAAGGCGCTCCAGATCCCGCCGGAGAATGCCGTGGTAATCCTCGCCGCACGCATAGCGGCTGATCCAACCGGCATATTCGTCCGCGATCGCCGGATGCGGCGTATTGTAGAGCCGCCCGACGCAAAGGATGGACCTCGCGACGGGCAACAGGAAGCGTGGATCCTGGCGAACCGCCGCCCTCCGGTCCGTCAAATAACCCATCGCGCCGGCAAGGCCGCGGGACGCCCAATGCAGATAATCCTCGGCGTCGGGGATCGGAAGCGCCGGCGCCACTCCCGCCAACTCGAAGCCGCATTCATGGCACATGCGCACGGCATCGGCGCTCGAAAGGCTCACGACACCATGATAGAGCTTCGAGTATCGGGCATTGCCGATGCGGGATACTGAGAGCTTGTGTTTCACCAGCTAGAAAAATCGATTACGGAACAAGTAACGGACTACGTCCGCGCCCGCTACGGCGTGGAGACGCAGGCCTCGTTGGAGCAGCCCAAACAAGCGGCTTTCGGGGAATTGGCGATCCCGGTTGCGTTCGCCCTGGCGCGCCAGTTGAAACAAGCGCCGAAGAAGATCGCCGAGGAATTCATCGCCGGCATCGGCGCCATCGATGGCGTGGCGGCGCTCGAGATCGCGGGCAATGGATACATCAACGTCCGCCTGGACCGCGGCGCTTACGGCGCCTCCCTGCTGAAGGATGCGGACTCGGGCGTCGCCGCCGCGGGCGGAAAGATCATCGTCGAACATACGAATATCAACCCGAATAAAGCCGCTCACATCGGGCACGTCCGCAACGCGATTCTGGGCGACACGTTCGTGCGTATGCTGCGCGCCCGCGGCCAACGCGTCGAGGTGCAGAACTATATCGACAACACCGGCGTGCAAGTGGCCGACGTGGTGGTGGCGTTTCTCAAGCTGGAAAACCGGACGGTGGAACAGATAGACGCGCTGAGCCGCGCGGAGCGGTTCGACTATCTTTGCTGGGACGTTTATGCGCGCGTTTCGCAATATTTCGCCGGGCACGAAGAAGCGTTGGAGTGGCGCAGGGAGACTTTGCACGCCATAGAAGCGGGCGAGGGGGACGCGGCCGAGGCGGCGCACATCGTCGCCGATTCGATCGTCAACGCGCATCTGAAAACGATGCTGCGGCTCGGGATCTCCTACGACGTTCTGCCGCGCGAGAGCGAAATTCTTCATTTGCACTTTTGGGCCACGGCCTTCGAACAATTGAAGGCGCGCGGCGCGATCTATTTCGAGACGGAGGGTAAGAACAGCGGCTGCTGGGTGATGCCCGCCAGCGCCTTTAAGACCGCGTCGGGCGACGGCGCCGACGAAAACAAAGTGATCGTGCGCTCCAACGGCACCGTGACTTACGTCGGCAAGGACATCGCCTATCAGCTTTGGAAATTCGGCCTGCTCGGGAAGGATTTTCACTACCGGCCGCTTGGCGAATTCGCCGGCCATACGGTCTACGTTAGCGCGGCCAGCGGCGGCGACGAGGGCGTCCATTTCGGCGGCGGCGAATGGGTTTACAACGTCATCGATTCGCGCCAGTCGTATTTGCAGGACGTTGTCGTCGCCGGACTGCGCGCATTGGGTTACGACGAACAAGCGCGGCGTTCGATCCATTTTTCCTACGAAATGGTCGCGCTCTCGCCGCGGACGTGTGTTGAAATGGGCATCGAGCTTTCCGACGAGGATAAGAAGAAGCCTTACGTCGAGGTCTCCGGCCGCAAGGGTCTCGGCGTCAAAGCCGACGACCTGATCGACAAGCTAATCGAGAAAGCGGCCGAGGAAGTGGACTCGCGCCACGCGGAGGCCCCGGAAGCGGAACGCCGCGAGGTGGCCTCGCGAATCGCCGTCGGCGCGCTCCGCTACTTCATGCTGAAATTTACCCGAAACTCGGTCATCGCCTTCGACCTCCACGAAGCGCTGAGCTTCGAGGGCGAGACCGGGCCTTACGTCCAATACGCCGCCGTCCGCGCGCACAACATTTTGCGAAAGCTGGCGGAGCGGGGCGAAACGCTTCCGGATTTCGCCGCGCGGTTGAACGCGGAGACGATGGCGCGCCAGCTTGCCGGCGAAGACCTTTGGCAGTATCTGCTGCTGGCCTCGAAAGTGGATTGGGTGGTTGAGCGCGCCGTCGCCTCCGGCGAGCCGGCGCACGTCGCCAAGTATGCGTTTCAATTGGCCCAGGCCTTCAGCAATTTCTATCACGGCTATCCGGTTCTCTCCGAGCAAGACCCCGGGCGCAAGACCTTCCTGCTCTGGATGACGCGGTATTTCCAGGTCCAATTGGAGCGAACGCTGGCCGTGCTTGGCATCGAAGCGCCCGTCTACATGTAGCCTGCGCGGAACGCGTATTCGTAGTTAAATAGGAGTCACGATGAACGAGCGAACGGATCGACGAGATTTCCTCCGCGCGGGTACGGCGGCGTTGGCGGCGCCATTTTTCGCGGGTCGCGTACTTGGCGCCAACGACCGCGTGCGCGTGGGCTTCATTGGCATGGGCAAGATGGGCCGTGACAATTTGAAAATCGCGATGAAGCAGGGCAATGTCGAACCGGTGGTGGTTTGCGACGTCTATGAACGGAACCTGAACTGGGCCTCCGGAATCGCCCACGGCCAGGCGAAAACCAGCCGCGATTTTCGCGAGGTGTTGACGAACCCCTCCATCGACGCGGTGTGCATTTCCACGCCCGATCACTGGCACGCCTACATGATGGTGGAGGCATGCAAAGCGGGCAAGGACGTACTGGTGGAAAAGCCCATTTCGACTTCGGTGGAGGAAGGTGTGAAGATGGTGGCGGCCGCGCGCAAATATAACCGCGTGGTGCAGGCCGACACGTGGCAGCGCTCCACCGGGCACTTCCGCCAGGCTGTCGACATCGTCAAAAGCGGGCAGCTTGGAAAAATCGCGATGGTGCATACGTGGAATTACGGGAACGGCAAACAGCAGGGGATGGGGAATCCGCCCGACAGCGATCCGCCGGCCGGCCTCGCCTGGGACATGTGGCTGGGCCCGGCGCCGAAGCGTCCGTTCAACGCCAACCGGTTCGGAGTGGACCCGGATGACCGTTATTTCTCCTCGTTCCGCTGGTTCTGGGATTACGCCGGCGGCATGATGACCGACTGGGGCATTCACTGGCTCGACATCGTGCAGATGGCCATGGGCGAGGAGATGCCGAAGTCGGCGGTGGCCACGGGCGGCAAATACTGGCTGACGGATAATCGCGAAACGCCGGACACGCTGCAAGTGGCCTATGAATATCCCAGCGGGTTCATCGCCACTTATGAGAATCGAAACAGCAACTCGCAATCGATGTTTCAAAAGGGCGGCGGCATTCTATTCTGCGGCCAGAAGGCGACGATGTTCCTGGACCGGAGCGAGTTCCGCGTCGTTCCCGAATCAGGCTCCGATGTGAAAGCGCAGCAGGTGAAAGCGTTCGACGACGGCGGCAAAATGCACTGGGCGAACTTTCTCGAATGCATGAAGACGCGCCAGCGGCCGAACAGCGACATTGAGCTATGCCAGCGCTCGACGACGACGTGCCTGTTGGGCAATGTCGCGCTCCGTTCGAACACGCGGCTCGACTTCGACGCCTCCACCTGGAAAGTAAGCCAGGCGGACGCGCAGCCGTTTCTGGCGAGGGAGTATCGCGAACCGTGGAAGCTGGAAGTCTAAGGGAAGCGCTAATTCCGCGCGCCGACGTGCTCCGTGCGTCCGGCGAGCGGCTTCACCGACGCGGCGCCGCACACGGCGACCCCGGTGTTCAGCAGCGCCATCAGGACGTTGAACAACAGGCCGTAAACCATTTGTTCGGTCACCGGCTGCTTCAACGGAAGCCGGAAGGAGGCGGGCAGTTCCTTGCTGATTCGCAAGCGGAGAGAGTGGGGAAGCACGTGACCCGATCGATCTTTGGAATTGCCCACCGAGAACGGCGTCTGCAGAACCGCCCCGCTGCGTCCGTCCACATAGAACTGGCATCGGGAGAACCAGCCGAGGTTGCCCGGATCGGCGGCGTCGAACAGCAGCAGCGGCGCCTGGCGTTCGGAGGCGGCCAAGTCGAGGTGGACGCTGCGCGCGGAGTCCTCCATCCGGAAATCGAATCCGGCTTGCTTCACCACATTCGCAACAAGGTCGGGATCGAGTTCGAGGAGCAGCAACTTGTGATCGCCGGCCTGGAGTACCTGCATAAGCCATTAGTTTAGCAACGGCGGACCGCGTTCCGCCCGATGAAGGAGAGTATGGACAGGATTAGCCGGAGATCGGTGCTTCAATCGGTGGCCGGCGCAGCCGCGCTTCCGCTCGGACGCTTGCGGGCGCAAGAGGCCGCGCGGCCCGCCCTTACCGCGGCGGCGTACTCGCAAGTGGAACTGCTCGACGGCCCGCTCAAGCGCCAATTCGACGCGAATCACCAATTTTTCCTCCGCCTGGACGAAGACCGCATGCTGAAAATCTACCGGCAGCGGGCGGGGCTTCCCGCTCCCGGTGAGAACATGGGCGGCTGGTACGACGACTTCTGTCCCGGCGCCAGCTTCGGCCAATATGTCTCGGCGCTGGCCCGCTTCACCGCCGTCACCCGTTCCGAGGCCGCGCGCGCGAAGGTAAGCCGTCTCGTCCACGGCTGCGCGTTGACAATGGATCCTTCAGGCAAGTTCTTCGCGGATCTGCGATATCCGGCCTATACCTACGACAAACTGGTTTGCGGCCTCATCGACGCCCATTCCTTCGCCGGCGACCCCGCCGCTCTGAAAGCGTTGGCCATAACGACGCGCGCCGCCCGCCCTCAAATGCCCGACCACGCCCTTACCCCCGAAGAGCGGCGCCAACGCCCGCACAAGGACGATACGTACCTCTCGGATGAGTCCTATACGCTCGCCGAGAATCTGTTCCTCGCTTACGAACGAAGCGGCGATCGTCAATACTTCGACATGGCGCGGCGCTACTTACTGGACCGGACTTTCTTCGACCCCCTCGCCGAAGGGCGCGACGTGCTCCCCGGCCTTCACGCCTACAGTCACATGAACGCGCTCAGTTCCGGCATGCAAGGCTACTTGAAGTTAGGAAATCCGAAATATCTCCGGGCGGTGAGCAACGCGGCCAGCATGATTCTGAACGAACAGAGTTACTCGACCGGCGGCTGGGGTCCGAACGAGGCTTTCGTCCAGCCTGGCCACGGCGCGCTCGGCAAGAGCCTGGAATCGACCCACCGAAGCTTCGAAACCCCCTGCGGAGGATACGCTCACTTCAAAGTGATGCGTTACTTACTCGCCCAAACGAAGGACTCCCGCTACGGCGACAGCATGGAGCGGGTTCTCTATAACGCTCTGCTTGGGGTGAAACCGATTCTCGAGGACGGCTCCAGTTTCTATTACTCCGACTACCATGCGTCGGCTTCGAAGACTTACTCGCGCATCGTACCAGGCGCGACTCGGGCGTGGGATCTGGAGGATAAGTGGCCGTGTTGCTCGGGAACGCTACCCCAAGTGGTGGCCGACTATGGCATCAGTTCGTATTTCCGGTCCGCGAACGGTGTCTATGTGAACCTCTATGTTCCCTCGCGTCTCACGTGGGTGCAAGGCTCCGCGCGCTGTTCGATTACTCAGGAGACGGATTATCCGGCGGGCAATCTCGTGACTCTCCATCTGACGGTTTCCTCGCCAGCGGAATTCTCCATTCAACTTCGAATTCCCGCGTGGGCCGGCACAAACACCGGCGTCTCGGTGAATGGACGCCGGCTGCCCGCGCCGATCGTTCAGGGAAAGTTCCTGGCGCTGCAGCGCACGTGGAAAACCGGCGACAAAATCGAATTGGAGTTGGATCAACCGGTTCGCTTCGAGGCCGTCGATCGTCAAACTCCCGATCGAGTGGCGATGGTGCGCGGGGCACAGGTGCTGTTCGCCATCGCCAATGAGCGGCCCAGCGTGGCGCGCGGCATCATCGCCCCTTCGCTGAAGCCTACCGGGGGCGATTGGCTTTTCCAATCCGGAGAAACGGCGATCCGGCTGCGCCCGTTCGCCTCCATCGGCGATGAGACCTATCAAACTTACTGGGCGGTCGCCGGTTAAGATGGCTCCCGCAAACGCGCTGGTATTATTCGATATCGACGGCACGCTGGTGCGCAAATCCGGGCCGCACCACCGGCGCGCGCTGGAAGACGCCGTGCGATTGGTGACCGGCGTGGAGGCGAGCACCGCCAATGTCCCGGTAGCGGGAATGCTGGACCGCGATATCGTCGCGGCGATGATGCGCGAGGCCGGCGCCAGCGGAGCGGCGGTGCGGCGCGCGATGCCGCAAATCGTAGAGCGCGCCCAGCGGCTTTACGAACAAACTTGTCCCGACTTACGGCGCAAAGTCTGTCCCGGCGTGCGAACGCTGCTGCGGCAACTGGCGAACCGCGGCGTGGCGATGGGCTTGGTGACGGGTAACCTCACAAGCATCGGATGGCGGAAGATGGAGCGCGCCGACCTGCGCCCGCGCTTTCGTTTCGGCGCCTTCGCCGAGTCCGCCAAGGACCGAGCCGGCCTGGTGAAGTTGGCGGTGCGCGAGGCGCGGCGCCAAGGGTGGGCGAATCGCGATACGCGAATCTCGCTGATCGGCGATCACCTGAACGACGTACGGGCTGCGCGGGCAAACGGAATCCGTGCCGTCGCCGTGGCCACCGGCGTGTTGAGCGTAGAAGAACTCGCCGCTCACGAACCCGATCTGCTGTTGGCCGACCTGCGCGCGCTCGACGCCGAGATGTTGCTCTAAATCCGGCTACTGCTTGGGCGCGGCCGCCGGCGCCGCCGAGTCTTTTTGGTGCTTGGAAAGAAAGTCGACCGTCATCTTCTGAATCTCGGGAATGATATCGGCCAACTGCTCCTGAGCGAGGCCCATGGTCTTCGCCATGAGCGAAGGCATTTTGGTCAACATCGCCTGCCCGGAGGGAGACTTATAGAAATTGAGCATCCCGTCGATCTCTTCCTCGCTGAACGTCTCCGAATACAGCTCCGCCATGGCTGGTTTCATCTTCTCCCAACTCACGCGATCCGCGATCAGATCGAGGATCTTCGAAGTCAACTCGTCCGACAACGCCTTGTTTTCCTGCGAAACTCCGGCCTGCAGCTCCAGCGACGGGATCATGGGCTTCACTTGTTCGAGCATCTGCTTTTGCATCTGATCGACCTTGGTCAGCCGGAAGATTTCGTCGACTTTGGCGGCTTTACTGGCCGTATCCGCGAAGCCGTAGGCCGACAACCACAAGACTCCCAACGCCGCAAACAGCGGAGATTTCATAACGCGATCCTCTTGCCTTCATTTTATCCCGCTCCCGTTCATTCGTAGCGCAGAGCGCGAATGGGATCGATCGCCATCGCTCTCCGCGCCGGGATCCATCCCGCCAGGAGCGCGACGGCGAAAAGCGCCAGCGCCGCGGCGGTGAGCACCAGCGGATCGCGTGCGTCCAGGCCGAACAACTGGCTCTCTACATACCGCCCGGCGGCAAGAACGAGAGGAAGCCCGACGGCGATGCCGCAGACGGCCAGCAGAACCACCTCCCGCATCACCAGCCAGAGAACGTTCCCGCGAGCGGCGCCGAGCGCAATGCGAACGCCGATTTCGGCCGTGCGGCGGAGGACGGTATACGCGATGACGCCATAGAGGCCGATCGTCGCCAGCATCGTCGCCAGCAATCCGAACGCGACCGAAAGCGCGGCCACCAGCCGTTCCGTGGAGGCGGAGTTCTCCACGCGGACCCGCATCGCCGTGAGATCGGTAACGGGCAGATTCGGGTCGGCCTGGTGGACCAGCGCGCGCAGAGCTGGAGCGATCGAATCGATGGAGCGGCTGCCATGAACGTAGAAGTGGATGGCGGACATGCGGTCGCGATCCTGCGCATACGGGATGAAGACGAAGCGGTTGGGCTTTTCGCGAAGGTTCTCCGTTTGATTGTCCTTCGCCAGCCCGACGATCTCGATCTCCAGCTTCACGCCATCGCCTGCGCCGAACGCCATGTGGCGGCCAATCGGACTTTGCCCATGAAAAAACTTCCTGGCGAACGTCTCGTTGACGATCGCGACTTTGGGCGCGTTGCCGCCGTCGGAATCGGAAAACTCCCGCCCCGCAAGCAGCGGGATGCCCATGGTGGCGAAGTAAGACGCGGTCACGGGATTCACGTTCGCGTCCATATCCTCTTCCTCCCGCGGCTGGTAGCCTTCCACCGATACGTTCGTGGACCGGTCGTCGCCGGAGAACGTTCCGATGCTTGAGACGGCGACGCTGATTACTCCTGGAAGCGCGGCGGCGCGATGGCGAAGGTCGTCCGCCAACGTCACCGTTTGCGGTCCGGAATAGCCACTGAGAACGGGATTGATGTTAAAGGTCACAACGTTCTCGGTGCGAAAACCGGGATTATGGCGCATCAGGTTCGTCAAGCTGCGCAGGAAAAGGCCCGACGCCGCCAACAACACCAGCGAGAGCGCCACTTGGGCTGCCACCAGCGTTTGCCGCATGCGCGCTTGGCCAAGCCCGGAGGCGACCGAAGCGGATTGGTCCTTCAGAACCGACGACGTGGAAGTGCTGGCCGCCTGGAGAGCGGGAACAAGGCCGAACAGCAGGCCGGTGATCAGCGAAAGGGCGAGCGTAAACAGGAGCAGGCGGGGATCGAGCGTCCCGGAAAACGCCCCGGCGGAATCGGGGGGCAATAAGCGGAGCAGAAGCGGAACCGACGCGGCCGAAACCAGTAATCCCAGCACGCCTCCGGCGAAGGCGAGGAGTGAGCTTTCAATCAGAAGCTGACGGATGAGAGCCATTCGGCTCGCTCCGACGGCGATTCGAATGGCGATCTCGCGGCGGCGTCCGGCGGCGCGAGCGATCAGCAGATTCGCCACGTTGGCGCATGCGATCAACAGCACGAATCCGACCAGCGCCATCAGCACCGTCAACGGCGTGCCCCAGGCTTCGCGCAACGCGTTGATGCCTTGGGCGGCGGGCAAGAGCCGTAGCTTCTTGGCAAGGAACAAATCGCGGAAACGGCTGCCCTGGTGCTTCATCCCGGCCAGATCTTCGATCAGAATGGGCCGATAGGTCACCGCCATGGCGGCTTCCGCCCGCTCCCGCGAAACGCCGGGAGCCAGGCGGGCGAAAACGTTCAGCCACTGCACCTGGCGGTCTTCGGAGCCTTTGCCCATCCGCACGGTCCATTGGGGAGAGATCCAATTTTTCATCGAGAGCGGAACGAACAGATCGGCCGGCTGACCCGCCAGTAGACCGCGGAAACCGGGCGGCAGGACGCCGATCACCGTCATTGGCTGATTGTTCACCCGGATTGTCTGCCCGACGATCGCGGGACTGCCACCGAAGCGGCGGAGCCAGTAACTGTTCGCGAGAACCACCACCGGACCCGAACCCGGCGTGGTATCTTCCTCCCGGCGGAACGCGCGGCCGAACAGGGGACGGATGCCGAGGACGTCGAAAAAGTTGCCCGTCACCGTCTCCGCCTGCGCGATTTCGGTAGCCGCGCCGGCGAGGATGCTCACTTGAGCCCCGGCACGGGCGACGACGCCGCTGAAAACCTTGTTGCGGTCCCGCAGGTCGCGATACATCGGGTAGGAATAAACCGTCTCGTTGTTGTCGGAGGTGTTCCAACCGGGGTGGGGACCGTCGGAGTGGAGCAGAACCAATCGCTCCGGATCGGCGATGGGGAGCGAACGCAGGAGCGCCTGATCGAGCAGCGAGAAAATGGCGGTATTGGCGCCAATTCCGAGAGCCAGCGACAGCACGGCGGCGGCCGTGAAGCCCGGAGCGCGCCATAATGTGCGCAATGCGAAGCGAAGATCGTTCAACATGGGTTCATGGACGCGCTATGGCAAAAAGCGTTAGCGCCGTAAGAGCATTATAGTCACAGGCGGGGCAATGGCGAATAACGAACAGAATCTGGAACAGCGGATCGTGGAGAGCATGGCCAAGCTGCGCGGCGGCCGCGGCACGCGGAAGGAACTGGCGCAAGGCTTGGCCCCGAGACAGGCGGAACGCGCGGCGATAGACGCGGCGCTCGAGCGTCTGGTGGAGCGGGGCGAGATAGTTGAAACACGCAGGGGCGATTATGTTTTGCTCGCGGCCAGCGCCAGCTTTGCGACCGGTCGTTTGCAGATGCACCGCGAAGGCTTTGGTTTCATCACGCCGAACCATCCCATTCAGGGTATCGACGGCGACCTCTACATTTCGCGCGAAGAGGCGGGGAAGGCCATGCACGGCGACCGCGTGCTCGTCCGCGTGAACGCCGCCAGGCGCGGCGGGCGCGCATCCGGCGACATCGTCCGCGTGCTTAACCGGGCGCAGACCACGGTCGTGGGCGAGTTTCGCACGCGGCCCAAAGGCAACTTCGTCGTCCCGCACGACCCGCGCATCCGCCACTGGATCGAGATCCCCGAGGGGATGGAGACGCCTCGCGATACTCTCGATCGGGACCGCGTCGGCGCGCCGGCGGTGGAAGTGAAAAGCGTGGACGATCTGAACGGCATGATCGTCAACGTCGAGGTGACGGAATTCCCCGAAGACGGGGAACGGCCCGTGGGCCGCGTGATCGAAGTGCTGGGGCAACCCGATGCCTTCGGCGTGGACGTCGAAGTCATGATCCGCAAGCATCACATTCCGCATCGCTTCCCCCAAGACGTTCTGGATCAGGCGGCGGCCGTGACGGCGGAAACCGGCGAGGCGGCGCTCGCCGGACGCCGCGATTTCCGGTCGATGGAGATCGTCACCATCGACGGCGAAACCGCGCGCGATTTCGACGACGCGGTATGGGTAGATGGCCTGCCCGGCGGCAACTTCGCACTGCACGTCCATATCGCCGCCGTCAGCCATTACGTCCTCCCCGGCTCGCCGATCGACGTCGCAGCGCGCCAGCGCGGCGCCAGCGTGTACTGCCCGGCCCGTGCGGTTCCGATGCTTCCCGTGGAGCTCTCGACGGACATCTGTTCCTTGAAACCGCAAGTGGACCGGCTGGTGCTTTCGGCGCTCCTGGAAATCGACCATCGCGGCGAGGTGGTGAAGCAGGAGTTCACGCGCGGAGTGATCCGCAGCGCGGAGCGAATGACCTACACCGCCGTGCATGGCTTGTTGGAAGGCGACGCGGCGCTGCGGGAGCGCTACGCGCCGCTGATCCCGCGCTTCGAGAAAATGCGGGATCTGGCCCTGATCCTGAACAAGAAACGCGTGCGCCGCGGCTCGATCGACTTCGATTTGCCCGAACCGCTCATCGAATTCGACGAGTTCGGCGAAATGACGGGCGTCACCCGCCTCGCCAGAAACATCGCCCACCGCATCATCGAGGAGTTCATGCTCGCCGCCAACGAGGCCGTGGCCGGGCACCTGGAGGGATTGGGCCTTCCCTCGATCTACCGCATTCACGACCCTCCCGACGCCAAGCGCGTGATGGAGTTCGAAGACGTCGCCGCGCAGTTCGGCTATTCGCTCGGCATTGGAGCCATCCCCGTCCGGCGGCATGCCGTCGTCGAGCGGCGCCGCGACGGCGGCAAATCCCGTCGCGACGTCGTGATGGCCGCCGAAAACACCGCGGTCTCCTCGCGCAATTATCAGCGCCTGGTGGCGAAAATCGAAGGCAAGCCCGAGGAGCGCATACTAAGCTATCTGATGCTTCGCTCCTTGAAGCAGGCCCGGTACAGCGAAGTGAACAAGGGCCACTTCGCGCTGGCGGCGCCAAGCTATACCCACTTCACATCGCCCATTCGCCGCTATCCGGACCTGATGATCCACCGCCTGCTAAAGGCTTGGCTCGATGGACGCGCAAGCGGATATAGCGAGGATGAGTTGCGGGCGATCGCCGCCGGGGCGTCGGAGACCGAGCGTCAGGCGGCCGAGGCGGAGCGCGAACTCGTGGAGTGGAAGAAAGCGCGGTTCATGGAGGATCGCGTCGGCGAAGAATACTCCGCCCTGATCATCAGCACCACCAAGTTCGGCTTCTTCGTCGAACTGGAGAGCATGTTCATCGAAGGCCTGGTGCCTATGGAAACGTTGCCCGGCGACCGCTTCGTCTACCACGAGAACACCCGGACGATCATCGGCATCCGCACCCGCAGGCAATTCTCGATCGGCGGACGCGTGACCGTGCGCCTCGACCGCGTAGACACGATGGAGCGAAAACTGCAATTCGCCGTCGTCGAAGAACAGCCTCCGCGCAAGAAGAAAAAAAAGAAGTGAAAAAACACCGCCGCGGACTGCTTGTCTACGCGACCGGCCGCGATGGCGGCATCGGATTCAAGAGCGTGACGGGACCCTACTCTTCTTCCTCCACAATCCCCGTCTTCGCGGCCTTCGCGGCGGCGATCACCTTCTCCGCCTGAAGCGCGGGAACGAAATCGTAATGGTCGAACTCCATGTGATACGACGCCCGGCCCTGCGTCATCGAGATCAGGTCGTTCTGGTAATTCAGCATCTCCGACATCGGGACGATGGCGCGTATGATCTGCGTGCCGCCTTTCGTCTCCATGCCGGAAACCCGCCCGCGCCGTCCGTTCATGTCGCCCATCAGATCGCCCGCGAACTCCACCGGCGCCTGCACCTCCACGCGCATAATCGGCTCCAGCAGCGCCGGCTTGGCCACCGCCATCGCCGCCTTGAACGCCTTCCGCGCCGCTAATTTGAACGACATTTCCGACGAATCGACGTCGTGGTAGGACCCGTCGTAGACGCTCACCCGGAAATCCACCACCGGGAAACCGGCCAGATAACCCTGCGCCGCCGCCTCGATAATTCCCTTCTCCACCGCCGGCACGAATTGCCGCGGAATCGAACCGCCGAAAATGTCGTTGACGAACTCGAACTTGCCGCCTCGCGGCAGCGGCTCCATGCGAATCCAGCAATCGCCGAACTGTCCGTGGCCACCGGTCTGTTTTTTATGCCGCCCCTGCACGTCGGCCTTGCCGCGGATCGTTTCGCGGTACGGAATCTTCGGCGCGTGCAACTCGACATCGACGCCGTAGCGTTTCTTCAAACGGCTGACGATGATCTCCACGTGCTGCTGGCCGCTTCCGGCAAGCAGAAATTCGTTGGTCGACGGATCGCGATAAAACCGCAGCGATTGGTCTTCCTCCAAAATCTTATGCACCGCGTTGCCCATCCGGTCCTCGTCCTGACGGGTGCGCGCGGAGATGGCGTAGGCGATCGATGGCTCCGGCAATTCCACCGCGGGAAACGCGATCGGCGAGCTTTTGTCGTACAGCGTGTCTCCCGTCAGCACGTCCTTCAGCTTCGCCACGGCGCCGATATCGCCCGCGTGCAGTTCGGTGACCGGCGAGATCGTCTTTCCCATCAGCGCCCCGATGTGCGAAAAACGCTCCGGACCGTTCACGCGGGAATCGATCAGCGTCGCGTCGTTCTTCACCACCCCGGAGACCACTTTGAAATACGACACGCGCCCCGAGAACGGATCGGCCACCGTCTTGAAGACGAATACCGACGGCGGCTCGGAATCGCGAATCGGCCGTTCGATCGAATGGCCGTTGTTGCGCCCCGCGGCGGGCGGGCGGTCGGCCGGCGCCGGAAAATGCCCCGCCAGAAAATCCAGGATCAGATCGGCGCCGATGTTGTGCAGCGCGGAGCCGCAAAGGATCGGGAAAATACGCATCTCCCGCACTTCGATTTGCAGCCCTTCGACGATGTGCTCAACCGGCAGCGTGCCCGTGGCGAAGAACTCCTCCATCAGCTCGTCTTTGCCCTCGGCCACCATCTCCACCAGCGCTTCGTGCGCCACCCGCGCCGCTTCCTCCATGTCGCCAGGGATCGCGATCTCTTTCCCCTGTCCGTTGCCGTCCGAAGCGTATGTATAGGCCGTCATCCGCACCAGATCGATGACGCCGCTGAAATTCCGCTCCGACCCGATCGGAAGCTGAATAGGCACCGCGGCGCGCCCGAACATCTCCTGGATGGAGGAGACGGCGCGGTCGAAACTGGCGCGGTCCCGGTCCAGCTTATTCACCAGGAACGCGCGCGGGATATGGAACTGCTCGCAGAAACTCCACACCTTTTCCGTCTGAACTTCGACGCCCGCCACCCCGTCCACCACAATCAATCCGGCGTCGGCCGCCGCCATCGCGGCGTTCGTGTCGTTGATGAAGGTGTTGTAACCCGGCGTGTCGATCAGGTTCACCTTCGTCCTTTTCCACTCGGCGAAGGCGAGCGAGGTGGAGATCGTCAGCTTCCGCTGCACCTCCTCCTCGTCGAAGTCGGTGACGGTGTTGCCTTCGTCCACACGCGTCAGCCGGCTGCTGGCTCCCGTCGTAAAGAGCAATCCGGCGGCCAGCGACGTCTTCCCGGAATGCCCATGACCGATCAGCGCTACGTTCCGAATATCCGAACTCTCGTAGACTTTCAAGCGGCGCCTCCAGACTAGGGATGCGAAAACCGGATAGTATCACAACCGTCACAATCCGGCTGCGGCGCCCGCACGCGCCAACCACTGCCACCGCAGCAGCGAGTAGACTTTCAAATCCACATCTTGCTCGCGCGGCTCGATATGGAAGGTCAGCGTTCCCTGGTATTCGAGTCCCGCTTTTTGCATCACGCGCTCGGAGGCGGCGTTGGCCGGAACGCACCGCGCCTCCATCCTGTTGCATTCCAGCGTGTCGAATCCAAAACCGAGCATCGCGCGGACGCCTTCCGTTGCGTAGCCGCGGTTCCAGTGCGGACGGGCGAAAAAATACGCGATCTCGATGCGCGAATCGCCCAGATAAATCCGGCCGAACGAACAGTTCCCAATCGTCTCGCCACTCTCCTTCAACTCCACCGCCCAGGGGCCGATGCCCTTCTCCTCGTATTCGCGATAGCAGAAATCCAGAAAACCCTGCGTGTCCACCGGCGATTCGTGCGTGTCCCAAAACGCGTACCGGCTTACCTCCTGATCGCTTCCCCATGCGTAGGCGGCGTGGAGATCGGACGGCCGGAAGCGGCGCAGCCTCAGCCGCTCGGTTTCGATCTCCGGCATCGGCAGCGGATAGGCGCGGTATCGCATGGCGTCATTTGCCAAGCCAGCGCGGCAGGGCTGTCGTGATCCACGGCACATACGTGATCAGCAGGACGCCCGCCAGCAACACCAGCAAGAACGGGAAGAGCGCGCGATACACCACGATCATCGGTTTTTCGAAGCGGTAGGCGGAGAGGCACAGGTTAATGCCCACCGGCGGCATCAGGTAGCCCAGTTCCAGGTTGGCGAGAAAGATGATGCCCATTTGAACGGGATCGATCGCGTAGAGTACCGCGAGCGGCTTCAACAGCGGCACGATCACCAGAATGGCCGCGAAAATATCCATCAGGCTGCCCACCACCAGCAGCGCCGCGTTCAGCGCCAGCAGGAACAGAATCTTCGAATGAATGTGCATTCTCACCCAATCGACCAGCCGCGAGGGAATTTCCGCATCGACAAGGTAATTGGTAAAGCCGAGAGCGACGCCGATGATGAGCAATATGCCTCCGACCACCGTCGCGCACTCCACGCACACGCGGATGTAATCGCGGCGCATCGACAGTCCGCGATAGACAAACACTTCCACCAGCAACGCCGCGAACGCGGTGAGCGCGGCCGCCTCGGTAAGAGTGCCGAACCCTCCGAACAGCCCAACCAGCATGATCACCGGCAGCAGCAGTTCCCACTTCGCTTCCCACGTCGCGCGCAGCGCCTCGCGCGCGGAAAAACGGTCGCGCACGGCGTCGAAACGGATTCCCTGGTGTATGCCGAATGCCGCGACCAGGCCCACCATCAGCAGCCCCGGAAGGATGCCGCCGATGAATAGCTTGTCGATAGCGGTCTGCGCGTACACGCCGTAAAGAATGACCGGCAGGCTCGGCGGGAACAGCAAACCCAGCGACCCCGACGCTGTGAGCAAGCCAATCGAGAATCGTTCGGGATACCGCGCTTTGATGAGCACGGGAACCAGCAACCCGCCGAGCGAAAGTATGGTGAGCCCCGAGCCGCCCCAGGTAAAGATAGCGCAGATGACGACGGTGACGATGGCCAGACCGCCCGGAGCCCAACTGAACAGCGCTTCGAAAAGGCGCAGCAGCCTCCGCGTCGCCCCGCCTTCCACCATCAGATAACCCGCGAAAGTGAACAGCGGAATCGACGGCAGTAGCGGCGACGCCACCAGCCGGTACATCTCCACCGGCACGGAAGCGATGGGCGTTTGTTCACGCCAGAAGAGAATCAGCGCGAAGCCGCCGAAGACCGCGAAAATCGGCAAGCCGGCGATGGTGGAGAGAACCAGAAGCGCGATGCCCAGAGGAAATACGCCGAGCGTCGCCGGATCGATGCGGCCCAGAATCAATGGAACCATCAAGCCAACCGCCGCGGCCAGCTTATGCGTCCATTTCGGACCGCATCCCCACGCGCCGCGCAGCGCAATGAGCGCGAACCCGAAAGGCATCACGGCGATCGCACACCACTTCGGAATGCCGGGAACGAGTTCACTGGATGCCTCACGTTCCGTCAGTAGAAACTGCCACGAGGCATAGGCGAGGCTGGAGGCGACGGCGGCCAGTACCGCACCGGAAAGAATCGCCGCGGGCAGTCGCCAACGCGCAGGAAGAAACGTGCTCGCCGACAAAGACAGCAGCCGTCCGGATCGCTCCGCCAGCGCCCCGCCCATCATGCCCACCCACAGCGTCAAATGCTGAACATAGAGCGGAGATCCGGGAACGCTTGGAATGAATTAAAAGCGGCGCGCGGCCATCTCGACCACCGGCATCCGCGCCATCAGAGACAGCATCAGCGCCGCTAGGGCGTTATCGGCGGAGAAAAACGGATAGATCATC